>RCUU01000237.1_pt1 | contig 32288 bp, 27 predicted proteins | sample 2166211 | NCBI WGS metagenome assembly RCUU01 (sample SAMN09932620, study PRJNA488358) | compost metagenome | feature: garden; material: soil; isolation source: compost soil in phenylacetic acid-enriched culture | place: Germany: Experimental Botanical Garden Goettingen | collected 2016-01-27
CGAAGAACTGGGCCTGTACAAGGCCATGGCCGACAGCCAGCCGATTACCCCCGAAACCCTCGCCAACAAGACTGGCTGCAACGCCCGCCTGCTGCGCGAATGGCTCAGCGCCCACGTCGCCAGCGGCTACATGGAACATCGCGACGGGACGTTTCGGCTGCCCGAAGAACAGGCCATGGCCCTGGCCATCGAAGATTCGCCGGTGTATGTGGCCGGTGGCGCGGTGGTGGTGGCCGCACTTTTCCACGACAAGGACAAACTGGTCCGCGCCATGCGCGGCGACGGTGCCCTGGCTTGGGGCGACCACCACCCGTGCATGTTCAGCGGCACCGAACGCTTCTTCAGGCCCGGCTACCGCAGCCACCTGGTAGCCGAATGGCTGCCGGCGCTGGACGGTGTGGTGGAAAAACTCAAAGCCGGGGCCAAGGTCGCCGACGTCGGCTGCGGGCATGGCGCCTCGACCGTGATCATGGCCCAGGCCTTCCCGCAGTCGAACTTCATCGGGTTCGATTACCACGCCCCTTCCATCGACGTGGCCACGCAACGGGCCGAGGAAGGTGGCGTTGCCGACCGCGCCCGCTTCGCCAAGCATTCGGCCAAGGACTACCCGGGCAACGATTACGACCTGATCTGCTACTTCGATTGCCTGCATGACATGGGCGACCCGGTCGGTGCCGCCCGGCATGCCTATCAGTCACTCAAGCCGGACGGCTCGGTGCTGCTGGTAGAGCCCTTCGCCAACGACAAGCTCGACGAGAACATGACCCCGGTCGGGCGACTGTTTTATGCCGCCTCCACCTTCATCTGCACGCCGAACTCGTTGTCCCAGGAAGTGGGCCTGGGCCTGGGTGCCCAGGCGGGGGAAAAACGCCTGCGCGATGTGTTCATCGAAGCCGGCTTCAAGGCCTTTCGCCGGGCCACGGAAACACCGTTCAACCTGATCCTGGAGGCTCGTAAATAACCCCCACAACAGACCTCCGCTTCAATCTTCCAGCGGCTTGGGAGCCGCGGCCGCCTTGCCGGACTTGGTCTTGGCCGACTTGCCGCCCTTAGTTGGTGTTGCTTCCTCCGGCGCTGGGGGTGGCGGCCGGGTGGCTTCCTGCTCGGCGGCGGGCAAGGCATCGACGGTGGTGAATAGCGCCTTGACCTCTATCGGCTCGGCCTGCTCGAGTTTCTTCTCGCCGTCCTTGCCGATCAGGATGACCTTGGCCTTGTTCCCGGCACCCAGCTTGAGTTCGCGGATCAACGCCATGGTGGTCTGTGGGTCCAGGTCCTTGCCGTTTCTCTGGCCCACAGTGTTGACGACAGTGAACAGCACCATCTTGCGTTCGTCGAACGCCTTGCGGTTATTCGGTTCTTCAAGTTCCTTTTTCAGCTTGACCAGGGCGGGGTCGGCAGAGCTGGGAACGATGACGACCACCGGGCGCGAGCCGCGCTCATTGGCCAGGGGAGTGTCGCTGTCGGCAGCCATCAATGGACCAGCAGCGGCGAGCAGGGTGGCGAGGGTCAGGGACCGGATGAGCATGCGCACCTCCTTTTGATATCCATGTTGTAATCATTGCGCATCGTGGTGAAAGGTCCAGTCTATGACAATGATTTCATGACTTTTATCCTGTTACGCGGTGTTTGCGCAGTGCGGCGATCATATTCACCGTTGATACCCGCGTGTGGTCCGTACCTCGCACCCGCACATTGCGCGATGCGACTTCCTGCGGGTGCTCGGATTACCCCCTATCCAAAGTACTCAACTACAGTGATCAAATAGCTGCGTTCAGCTGATCCTGAAGACTCGAGAACCCCATGTCGCGCATCTTCCTGAGCCACTCCAGCACTAACAATGCACAAGCGTTGGCGCTCGGCAAATGGCTGGAGACTCAAGGGTGGAGCGACTACTTCCTGGACATTGACGAAGATCGAGGTATCGCGCCAGGCGAGCGCTGGATGGCTGCCCTGGCTGGAGCAGTTGACCGCTGCGAGGCAGTGATCTTTCTCGTGTCACCCGCTTGGCGGGACTCCAAGTACTGTTTCGCCGAGTTTTACCAGGCCAAAAACCTTGGCAAACGTATATTTGGGGTGATCGTTGAGCCTATTGCCTTGGCGACGTTACCTACACAGATGACCGCCGAGTGGCAGGTCTGCGATCTGACCGATATCAGCGATCAGCTGATTTTCCCTGTCGAACTCAAACCTGTGGTGCCGCACACACATGTGGGCTTCCCGCACGCTGGGCTCGATGCGTTAGCTCGCGGTCTACGTAAAGCGGGGCTGGATCCAGCGACTTTCGTCTGGCCTCCCGAGCATGACTCCGGGCGCTCACCCTATCCGGGATTACGAGCACTGGAGGAGGACGACGCGGCGGTCTTCTTCGGCCGGGAAGCAGCGCTTGTACGGGCAATCGATCAATTGCGTCGCGTACGTGAACGAGGCGTCGAAAGTTTTTTTATCATCCTGGGTGCGTCGGGTGCCGGTAAATCTTCATTTTTACGTGCCGGGCTGGTGCCCCGGCTTCGTCGCGACACCCAGCACTGGGTAGTCCTCCCTACGATCCGTCCCGAACGCTGTGCAGTCTCAGGGTCGCATGGCCTGGTCGCTTGCCTGAAAGCCGCACTGAGCAAAACGGGAGAATCGCTGAGCAATGCTCAGGTTAGCGCCGAACTGATCAATCACGGTCTGGCTGGTTTTCTTCACCGCATCGAGACTACAGGCCGTTCAAATCGCGCTTCAGCGCTTCAGTCTGAACGGACATTGGTGTTCCCCATCGATCAGGCCGAAGAGCTGTTTGCCGCCGATGGCCATGACGAAGCGCAGCAGTTTCTCCATTACATGGAATCGATATTTCAATCGATGCCAAACAGCAAAGCGCCGAGCGTACTGCTCATCATGGCAATCCGCTCCGACTCCCTGTCGCGCCTGCAAGACAGCGTCGTCTTGCAGGCGCGACCGCCGGTTTTGTTCAGTCTTCCCGCAATGCCCGCAACCGAGTTCAAGAGCGTAATCGAGGGCCCAGCCAAACGTCACAGTGATGCGGTCAAACCGCTGATCATCACTGCACAGCTGACAGAGGAACTGGTCAGGGACGCACAAGGAGCCGCCGATGCACTTCCATTGCTCGCATTGACGCTCGAATGGCTTTATCGGGAGTTCACCACCAATAAGGGAACTCAAGTCGGCCATGAGGAGTACCGGAGCCTGGGGGGTATTCGGGGCGTCATCAACAAAGCGGCCCAGCGCGCGATGGAACAACCGGATAGGCAACCTGCCATCCCGTCTACCCTCTCCCAGCAAGAACGTTTGTTACGGCAACTGTTTCCTCTGATCGCCACCGTTGACCCTGACAACGGCGAATGGAAGCGCCGCATCGCCTTGCGCCAACAACTGCAACTACAGGGCCCCCAAGTCGATGCCGTGGTGTCGCGCCTGATCGAACAACGCCTACTGTTGACTGATTTGCGTGCCACGGAGGCTGGCACTGAGCCCGTGGAGGTGATTGAAGTGGCGCACGAAGCGCTGCTACGTCAATGGGAACCCCTGGAGCGTTGTCTACGCGAATTCGCCACAGACCTCTCGGCTGCGGAATCGATTCGGCGCGCAACAAACGATTGGGCACGAGGCAATTGCGACAAGACGTTATTGATACACACCGCCCATCGGCTTCAGGCAGCAGAGGCGCTGTTTACGGACGAACGGATGAAGGGTCAGTTCAAGCCACAGGTTCAACAGTACCTGAGCGCTTGCCGTGAGCGTGATCAAGATGCTCTGAAAACCCGTGAACAGCAGTTGCGTAGAGTGGCTTGGGGCCTGTTGATGGGCACTTTCATTGTGCTCGTCCTGGCAGGCGGGATTTTGATGCAAACCCGAGAGGTCAGTCGGCAGTCTTCACTTGTCATTGCTAGCGCGGCGGAAAACGCTGCTGATCAGAAGCGTTTCGACCAAAGTGTTCGATTGAGCATTCTTGCAACCCGGGCGTCATGGCTTCGGCCTGCGCATGCCACTGCACGTCCGGCACTTGCACGAGCGTTGGACGCCAATACCCTGCTCGCTCTACTTGCAGACGATGCCAGCTCAATCGAAGGTAGTTGGATCAGCTCTGCGATGTTTAGCGCCGACGACAAGCACATTGTCACCACGTCATCAGACGGCATCGCTCGCATTTGGGATACCAGCACAGGCTTGCCCGTAGGAAAGCCAATGAGGCACGGCTCCAAAACCCTGTCAGCTACATTCAGCCACGACGGCCAGCGCATCGTGACGGCCTCCGTGCAAGGGACCGCCCAGGTTTGGGACATCAATAGCTCTGCCCCCATAGGCGAACCGATGAAACATGCCGCGGGGGTCAACTCTGCCCTGTTCAGCCCAGATGGCAAGCGTGTTGTCACCGCCTCGGCCGACGGCACGGCCCACCTCTGGGATGCAAGCTCCGGCTCGCCCGTGGGGGTACCGATGGCGCATGAGAACTGGGCTATGTACGGGGTTAAATCCGCTGTCTTCAGCCCGAACAACAAGTTCATCGTCACGTTCTCGGACGATAAGACCGCCCGCGTCTGGGATGCGGATACTGGCTCGCCCGTGGGCGCGCCGATGACGCATGATGCGGCGGTCAACTCCGCCATGTTCAGCTCCGATAGCCAGCGCGTCGTCACCGCCTCGGATGACAAAACCGCTCGTATATGGAACGTAGGCACCGGTCTCCAATCGGATGCCTCAATGATCCATGACAATGCCGTAAAAACCGCCGAATTGAGCCCCGATGACAAACGTATCGTAACCGTTTCGGCCGATGGCGTAGGCCGAGTGTGGGAAACGCTTATGCGGCACCCCGTGGGGCGACCAATAGGGCACGACGCATCGGGAAAATTCTGGCTTCGGTCTGCAAAGTTCAGCCCCGATAGCCAACGCATCGTAACCGCCTCAAATGGTGGAACCGCACAGGTCTGGGATGCCAGCATCGGTATCCCTTTGGGTGAACCGATGACACATGTTGCTGAAATTAAATCCGCGACTTTCAGCAATGACGGCCAGCGCGTCATTACCACCTCATTCGATGGGCGTGCCTGTGTTTGGAAAAGCCCTATCAGCCGTGCGGTGGGAAAACCGATGACCCATCTGGACGTAATCAGGTCCGCCCACTTCAGTCCCGATAGTCAGCGCGTCATCACCGCCTCGGCGGATAAAACCGCTCGCCTATGGGAAGTAGGCACTGGACTCCCCGTGGGTGAACCCATGGTGCATGAAAAAAAAATTCAGTCAGCCCAGTTCAGCCATGACGGCAATCGGATTGTGACAGCATCATTGGACGGAACCGCCCACCTCTGGAACGCTATCACCGGTCTTTCCGAAAGCCCCCCACTGGTGCATGGCTCCCCCTACTTATCGAGCGTCCTGTCAGCCGAATTCAGCCCGGATGACCAGCGCCTCGTTACCGCCTCCTTGGATGGCACTGCTCTGGTTTGGAATACGAATACCAACCAGACTGTAGGTGCTCCGATGGAGCATGAATCGTGGGTCAACTCCGCCGTGTTCAGCCCTGACAACCGGCTGATCGTCACCGCTTCCAAGGACACGACCGCACGTCTGTGGAATGCCGATACCGGGGAGCCGGTAGGTAAACCTATGACGCATGATGATGGAGAACGCTCGGAAGTAACGTCTGCCGTGTTCAGTCCCGACGGCCAGCATATTGTCACTGTTTCAGTCGGTGGAACGGCTCGAATATGGAATGTCGATACCAGCCCTGCAGGCAAGCAAATCAAACACGACCAAGGGATCAACTCTGCTGCCTTCAGTGCAGACAGCCGACGTATCGTCACCACCTCGCAAGACAGCACCGCCCGAACCTGGGATGCAAACTCCGGCCTGGCCGTGGGTGAGCCAATGATCCACAAATTCGCCGTCATGTCCGCCGAATTCAGCCCGGACGACCAACGTGTGGTCACCGCATCAGTCGACTGGACAGCTCGCGCCTGGGATGCCAACACCGGCAAGCCCATCGGCGAGCCCATCGCCCACGATGCGACGGTCAACACTGCAACCTTCAGCCCCGACGGCCAATATATGGTCACCACAAGCGGGACATCCGCCCAAGTCTGGAGGGGATTCGCCTGGCCCATCGATGACCCTGAAGCACTGCTCGCACAGGCCTGTTCAAGCATGAACAGCGCTGCCCGGCGTATCACCACCGCCGATGTGCGCCTGGTCCGATTGATTTCACCAGATCGCATTGGTAGCGATGTTTGCGAAGGACTGGTAATGACCGAGGACCGCTCTGGAAGCGTTACCGCTGCGCACTAATCGAGCATTGGGTTTACCTGGGGTCGGTGGTGGATCTGGCAGTTTGAGGGTGGATCGCGGGGCTCGGAAATGGCGAAATGTATCCATGACAATTTTTTGAATGTATTGATCCAGCGCTATTACGATTCCCCCACACAACGTCTCCACTCGCACGGGGCTCTCACATGCACATTGCCATCCTGACGTTCGACGGCTTCAACGAACTCGATTCGCTGATCGCGCTCGGCATCCTCAACCGGGTCAAGCAACCCGGTTGGCGCGTTTCTATCGCCAGCCCGACGGACAAGGTGCGTTCGATGAACGGCGTGGTGCTGGAGGCGCAAGCTTCGCTAGAGGAGGCATGCGCCGCAGACGCCGTGCTGGTGGGCAGCGGAATGCGCACTCGGGACGTTGTCACCGATGCCACGTTGATGGCGCAACTGCGCTTCGACCCGGCTCGCCAACTGCTGGGCGCGCAGTGCTCGGGCACGCTTATTCTTGCCAAGCTGGGCCTGCTCGATGACGTACCGGCCTGTACGGACCTGACCACCAAGCCATGGGTCGAGGAGGCAGGTGTGGCGGTACTCAACCAGCCGTTGGTGGCCAAGGGCAACATCGCGACCGCCGGCGGATGCCTGGCATCGCAGTACCTGGCCGCCTGGTTCATCGCCCGACTGGCAGGCGTCGAGGCTGCACGCAGCGCTATTCACTATGTGGCGCCAGTGGGAGAAAAGGAGGCGTATGTGGAGCGCGCAATAGCAAATATATCGCCATTCCTTTGAAGGGCGGTCCTCACCAGATTCCCGGGACCAAGCGCCACCGCACCCGCCGCGCATAATCGTCATAGCCGGCAAGCTCCGCCCGCAGCGTTGGGCTCTTGAGGCGTTTCAGTCTTGTCCATGCTGAGGAGTCTGTGCGGCATCGCCTGAGAACAGAGTATAGAGTTTGCCTGTCCACTGATCGAAAGTGAGCGAGTGAACGCCCATGCCTGGCGCAGCGGAATTCAAAATGCCCATGCGCATCTTTGCGCGCCTGTACACCATCGTGGCCTTGGCCTTGACGTTGCTCGGCTGCACTGGCGCGTCGATCCCGCCGAGGTTGGCGGACGGCAGTTGGCGGTCCTACTACGTGGTGAATCATGGCCTGCACACCGGTTTGGTAGTTGCTCGCCCCGATCTGCTGCAGGTGCTTCCAACGCTGGCCGAAGCGTTCCCTGACGGCGACTTCGTCGAGCTCGGCTGGGGTGATGAAGCTTTTTATCGGGCCCCGCAACCCACCCTGAGCCTCGCCTTGCGGGCGTTGTTCGGCTCGACGTCAACCGTGCTGCATGGGGTCAAGATTGTCGGGGACCCCAGGCGCCGTTTCGCCGCAAGCGAGGTTATTGCAGTACACGTGACTGAAGCGGGTTACCGGCGACTGCTCGCGTTCATGGCCGCGACCTTCGCCCGCTCCACGACGGGCACCCTGGTGGCGCTCGGACCTGGCCTGTATGGACACAGCACGTTTTACCAGGCAGAGGGCCACTATTCGCTGTCCTATACCTGCAACACTTGGGTCGCAGAGGCGCTGGCCACAAGCGGCTGCCCGCTGTCGCCTGCGGCTGTGGTGACGGCGGGGAGCGTTATGTCGCGGTTGCGCCGGGCGACAGCAGCTGGCACAGCGTGTTTGGCTGCCCGCTGACCGTATTGCCTGTCGGGCTTCCAGTATTTCTCAGAACGCGATGCTTAACTTGAGCCAATAAGCACTCCCGTCAGCACGATTGCGCACCTGCATTTCATCCTGCCATTTCGCCGTCAGGAACCAACCGTTCTGGTTGGTGTACTTGATCGAAGGGCCAATAGCCAGGCTGCGGCCTTTGTTGTCCTCCACCGTTTCGCCGTCCTGGCGGTCGTCGGTGGTCTGCCACAGCGCGTACCCGCCAACGCCGATGACCCAGCCGTTGCCCAACCCCCACCCCACCGAGTAGTCCATGTGCAGTTCCTGGCCGGAGCGGTAGTCGGTGGCGTCGTTTTTCCGGTTGAAGTCGTACATGGTCTTGACGTCGACGTTCAGGCCTTGCGGGTCGACGTAGGCCAGCGCTATGACAGGCTGGAATACCCAGTAATTGCGGCCGATGTTGGCCAGGTCGTTGCGGTCGTACTTGCCCGTGGGTGCAATGGTGTCGATTGCGAAGATGGCATGCATCTTGTCGCTGTAGTGGTAGCCCAAGGCGGGTGCCAGGATGATGTCGCCCAGGCCACTGTTGCTCTGGGCCTGGCCCATGAAACGCATGTCCAGGTCCACCAGGGGTACGATGATGTGAAAACCCAGGTTGCCGCCGAGAATCTGTTGTTCCGTTACCCAAATCAGTCGAGGGGCGAGAATATTCGCTCGTATATTCAAGTCCACTGGCAATTTCTGCCCATCATTGCCGCGAAACGTATCGGCTTCATAGTGGCTGACGAAAAGCTGGCCATAGAGGCCCGGCGGCGGCATGGCACCGGCCATGTAGGTTTCGGCGCCCATGGGGTACGACGAGCCCCCCCTTTCACTGGCCTGGGCCAGGCCGGCACTTAATGCAAGAACAGTACAACCGATCAACGTGAACGACATACATTGATTCATGACCACGACCTTTTTATTATTATTCAGCCAATACGCAGCCATTCTCACGATATAAACATGGCGAGTTAGAGCCCGTTTTTAACAACTATCGAGTGCATGGTGCATGCAAAACCTTCGGCAACTTTATAAAACCGCCTTATAAAAAAGTCACGCTCAAAAAAAGCCACGCATCGATCCTTGCACTGAATCCGCGCACTCCAGAATTCAGTCGTTCCAGGCCGCCCCACCCGACATCAAACCTTGCCGAAACACCCGATTCCGCTGGGCTTTACCCTATAACCCCCCGGCTATTTGCAAAACCGAAAACACCAATTCTTGTCACTGTTTTATCGCATCGTTCGCAACTTTAGAACTGTGCGTACACCGTTAGAACCTCAACCTGCGCACCCTCTGAATTTACTAAACCCCATCGTCCAAGCCATTGGACGCTACTTCCATGCTTATCGGCTTGTGACGGCCTTACTGCTGCACGCATGCTTTGGCTACGAGTTCGCCCGAACCCGACACACTGGAGGCAGCACGCTGCCGCCCGACTGCATTTTCCATCCGTCCAGGTCGATAATAATGAATCAATTAAATTGCCTGCCACAGGCCTCAATATTGTGGGGCACAAACATCCTCGCGGATTCGATCGCCCGTCTTGGCGACCATGGCATTGATCGCCCCATTACCTTCACGGTAACGGCCCTGGAGTATTTGAACAGGACGTACCTGCAACCCAATATCAAGCAGGGAGTGGGCACCTTTACCGACTTGCCGGCACACGTGCCCGACTTCGCAGTCGAGAAAGGCCTGGCCGCCTGCATTGGCCTGAAGGCCAATTCGATCATTGCGCTTGGCGGTGGCTCGGTGCTCGATGCCGCCAAGGCCGTGTCGTACCGGCACTTCCAGCAAACCGGCCGTTACCTGCCGATTGCAGCCTTGCCGACGACATTGTCCGGCTCCGAGTTTTCGCATTATTTCGGCATCACCGAGACCGGTGGCCAGGAGAAGTTCAAGCGCAGCTATGGGATTCGCGAAACAGTGCCAAAGGTAGTGGTGATTGACCCGGTACTTTTGCTCGATACGCCCCGCCCGCTACTCCTGTCTTCGGCAATCAAGGGCATGGACCATGCGGTGGAAGGGATGCGCCTGGTCGAGGTTGATCATCCCCATGCGATCATGGCAGCCAGTGGGTTGGAGCGTTTCTTCAGCGTGCTGAAGAGGTGGCCGAAAGCAATCGAAACCCGCCAGGCCATCACCCAAGGCCTGGTCACCGGCGAAAACCTCCTGCAGCTTCAACTGGCCGCATGGCAATGCTACTTCTCGCCAGCATCGGTCATTTATGGGCTCAGCCACCGCATCGGGCATATTCTTGGCGGCACCTATGGTGTCCCCCACAGTGCCACCTCATGCATTACGCTGGCACCGGTCATTCGAGCCTGTGCCGCGTTTTACGGGCCAAAACTCGATGTTTTTTGCGCACCTCGCGGCAACGACTCGGCCGCCGAGCAACTTGCCACTCGGATCGGCCGACTGGTAACCAGCCTAGGCTTGCCGAACCGCATCAGCCACTTCGATATCGACGCATCGCAACTGCCGAAAATCGCTGAGATGCTCAACGCCAATTACCCGAAGGAAGTCGAGGATTTGGGCAGCAATGCCGCTGGCAAGCTTGATCGGCTGTTGGAGAGCCTCTGGTGAGCGGCCCTTTCATGGACAACCTCGCACAACGGGCGCCCGGGTTGCGCCAGGCGCGGGACGCACTGGCGGCCGGGTACATCAGTGCCGTGGAACTGGTGCACAACGCCTTGACCAACGCCGAAGCGAGCCAACGCAAGGTCAATGCTTTCGCAACGATTGCAGCGGACAAGGCACTGGAGGCCGCGGCAAAAAGTGACCGCAAATATGCCGCAGGCTGTGCCCGCCCCCTGGAAGGCCTGCCGATCGGGGTCAAGGATCTGATCGATACCCAAGGCATCGAAACCCGCTATGGCTCCGCTGCCTATATCGGCCATGTACCGCCGGCGGACGCTGCCATTGTGCGCAGGCTGGTCGAGCAAGGCGCGGTGATTATCGGCAAGACCACGACCCACGAATTTGCCTGGGGCGTCACCACCGCCAGCCGCGCGTTTGGCGACACCCTCAACCCACTCGATACCCGCTGCATTCCTGGCGGTTCCAGTGGCGGCGCGGCCGCGGCGATTGCCTGCGGCGCGGCCGCGGCAGGCCTGGGTACCGATACCGGCGGCTCGGTGCGAATCCCCGCTGCGTTGTGCGGGGTAGTCGGTTTCAAACCAACCTTCGGGCGCCTTTCAACCCAGGGCATCTTTGCGCTGGCGCCCAGCCTGGACCACCCCGGCCTGCTCGGTGCGAACGTCGATGACGTCAGTGTGCTGGCCAGTGCCCTGGGGATTGTGTTGCCCGGCGGCGAACAGGTCGAATCGCCCCGCTTCGGGGTGATTCGCGCTATCGAACCTGTGCCCTTGAGTGCCGAGGTCGCCACGTCGTTCGAGCGCGCCATCAAAACCCTGGGCCAACGCTATCGGTGCGACGAGGTCCAGGCGCCAGGCCTGTTCGAGGGTGCCTTCCAGGCATTCGCCGGGATCGTTCTGACCGAGGGTGGCGTCGCCCACTTCAGCCATCACAACTGGGACTTCATCGCCGAGCACTACGGTGCCGAGACCGTTGACCGACTCGAACGCGCCCGCCAGGTGACCTTGAGCGACTATGGGAACTGGCAGCAAACGCGGCGTCACTTCACGGCGAAGCTCGCCAGTGCAATGGCAAACGTCGATTATCTCGTGCTTGCGACCTGCCCTTGCACCGCGCCACGTGTGGAGCAAGCAACGCTGAGCATTGGTGCCTGGCAGGGAACGGTACGCGAAGCGCTGATGACCTACACCGCGCCGTTCAACCTCGCCGGTTTTCCGGCCATCTCGATTCCGTTGCCCTTGCAACAGGGTTACCTTCGCGCCGGGCTGCAGGTCGTCGCACGCCCCGGGGACGATGGCGGCCTGCTGCACGTCGCACAGAAGCTTGAGCGCCTGCTGGCATCGGTGGTGTGAGGGTTACTCGTCGTCGAAGGTTGTCGCCTTGGGGATCTCGACGGCGAGAAAATCAATCAGCGCCCGTACGGCCGGCAACAGTCCGGTTCGATAAGGCATCAATGCGGTCATGCGTGCGTCCGCGACCACCCAGCCAGGCAATACGCGGCGCAATGTGCCGGCTGTAAGCTCGGCCTTGCAGATATAACCTGGCAAGGCAGCGATGCCCAGGTTTGCACAGGCGGCCTCCTTGGTTGAAGTCATGTCGTTGCTCTGGAACCTGGGGGCAATCGGCACCGTGACTTCCTTGCCGGACGCTTCGTGCAACTGCCATTGCGGCGGCCCTCCCCGCACGATCGAAATCGTCGCATGCTGCGCCAGGTCCTCGGGGCTTGCGGGCATGCCCATCTGCTCCAGGTAGTCTGAACCTGCAAACAGGCACCACGGGACCTTCGCAATGGCGCGCTGTATCAGGGACGAATCCTGCAATGGCGTGATATGCCCTCGTATTGCCAGGTCAAATCCTTCACCGACAATATCCACCAGCCTGTCCGTCAGGATTTCCACAATCTGCACCTTGGGGTAGCGCGCAAGAAACACCGGAAGCAAATCGCGCAGCGCGAACTGTGCGATTTCGACGGCGGTGGTGATGCGAATTACCCCGCTGGGTTCGGCCAGCCGTTGCCGCACGGCCTCTTCGGCGACGTCCGAGCTATGCAGCATGGCAATGGCGTGTTGGTAAAACTCGGCGCCAACGTCGGTCATGCTGAATTGTCGCGACGTGCGGTTAATCAGCCGCACACCCAGATACGCCTCCAGTTCTTGAATCCGGTGGCTGAGTGTTGATTTGGGCATGCGCAGGCTATTACCGGCGGCAGTGAATCCACCCCGGTCGACCACTTGAACGAAGTAAAAGACATCCTTCAAATCCAGCATTTGGGTTCTAGCCTGAATAGCATCATGGTGGGAACAATCATTTTGTGAAACCAAGCATCGACGCCGGTGGCAATAGTTACGCCGCGCCCCACCCTATGATAATGCGCCGTCACGTGTGGAAGTGCGATAGATCGTTCGCTGTCTTGGAACTTAACGTACAGAGTTGCCAACTTCTAAAGCCCTGCAAACAAACCTAGAATTCCTTTCCCCTCAAGAAGTAACCCTTACGCCGAGCTTTTATTAAAGCAGCTGCCTAGTTCTAAAGAGTGCCCCCCCTGTTTGCTGACGGGCACCCAACCAACAAAACCAGGAGCATAAAAGTGAACGATACCCTTAACGAGTCGGTCATCCCTCCAACCGGGCAAACGCCCTACAGTGCGTGGATGCAAACAGACGCACTGCACTCTCTGCAACGTACCGTCAGCGATCATCCTGGCGAGCATGCCTGGATCGCTCACGTGCAAGTGTCCGAACTTTACTGGATGCTCATCATCAAGGAATTGCAGACTGCGCAACGGCAATTACGCGCCGATGATTTGCCCCTGGCCCAGCGCACGCTGCTGCGCGTGGTCGAGCATCAAGGGGTGATCGACGCTGCCTGGCGCTCGATCGCATGGATGTCGCCGAACGACCTGATGACCATCCTTTCCCGTGCCGGTGCCACTTATGGCAAGGACACCGCACTGCAAGGGTGGACGTACCGGCATATGGTTTATCTGCTTGGGATCAAGCAAGCCGTGCATCTGCAACACTTCAAGCCGCAACCCGAGCGCTGGGCGCAACTTGAAAAAGCACTGGCTGAACCGAGCCTCTATGACGACGTGCTTGCCTATCTCAGCCGCCGTGGCATGGATGTGCCAACAGCGCTGCTCGAACGCGACCTGAGTGAGCCCTACCCGCCCAGCAAGGAGATCGAGCAGGTTTGGCGGAACATTTACCTGAGCCCGAACGCACACAGCGAACTCCAGCAGCTCGGTGAAACGCTCGCCGATATCGCCGAAGGGTTCAGCAACTGGAAGTATCGCCACTTGATGGCCACACGCCGGACCTTCGGCGCACGGCCTGCCTACTTCGGCACCGAAGGCATCGCATGGCTGGCACCCACACTGGACGAAATGCCGTTCCCGGAGCTTTGGTCTGCCCGTACTTTCATCGGCGAGCCGCCGACGGGATGCCCGCACATGGCGAAGCAGAGGAGCTGACGACCCACCCAGATCTTTCGTAGCAGCTGGCGGAGCCAGCTGCTACAGGTCGGGTTGAACCTTAAGTTCGGCGGGCCAGGCAGGTGGAAGGCGGCAACGAGTCGATCGAAGCCAGGATGGCTTCCTTGCACAGGGAAGGTCGCTGGCTAAGCACATCGAAATACCGCGCGACATTTGGCAGCTCGTCCCACATGGACGCCAGCCCCAGATACGCCAGGCGAACAAGATTGACACCCCATACGACATCGCCGAGCGAGAACGAATGACCGTCTCGGCGGGGGAATGATTCGCTGGCCAATGCCTGATCGAGCGCCACCAACAGCGCCCTCACCTGCTCACGAGCGGCCCGTTGAAACGCTGCATCATGACGCACCTTCCTGCCACCACTTTCCTTCACAATCTTGGCGCGGTAGGCGGCGACCAGTGCGGGCTCGCCGGCATTGGTGGCAACCAATGCCTCCAGCGCCATGATTTTGCAGTCGTATACCGTTTCCATCACCGCCTTGAGAATCTCCGACCGCCTGTCGTCATCCGGGTGGAAGCCGTAGAGCAGTGCTCCATTGGGGATCCTGTCGACGATATCCACCTGGCGCATCACCTCGGCGCGCGCCTGCGGCTCATCGCACAACAGCTGAACCGGCTCAGGCGACACTGAATCGAGGTAGCAACAGATCCGCTTGGAGTCGACGATCACCCGACCGGCCTCATAATCAATGAGCAATGGCACGACACAGGGATCGAAGCCTTCCGTTTCCACTGACGTGCGACCGCTGTAACCGGTGACGAAATCCTGGTTCAGCGCTCGGCCAGCGACCAAGCGAAGACGGACATAGGCGGGACTGTAGTGCTCCGCCGGGATGACCCCGTCAGCCCCCATCGCACACAGAATGATCATGTCATTGGAGCGGTAGGATAATCCCTTCTCGAACAGAACCGTCCGCACCTTCTGCGAGCACAGCGAACTCGCCGCATGGAACAGTTCGAAACGCGGGTGCGGATCACCCCCCACCAGGGTGATGCGAGCAGGGTCCGCCATGGCAGCGCGAGCGGCATCCGCCATTTGCATCAATTGCTCATTACTTGCCATTACATCAGTATGTTCGACAATCACGAAAGTAACTCCCTCGATCCAAGCTACAGTTTTTCCTGTAGGCGCGGTTATGAAGTTAAAAGGACGATATGATTATTTGCAGGCACTTTTCCCTGGTGTGAACATGTTGCGGCTCTATGACAGTCGGTTCTCGGGCAACGCGTGGAAAGTACGCATCTTGCTCAATCAGCTTGGGCTCCCGTACGAACGAATCACCCTGGATTTGGCCAAGGGGGAAGCAGCAAGCCCTGCATTCAAGAAGCTCAGCCGTTTCGCTCGAATCCCCGTTTTGCAGCTCGACGACGGCAGGCCCCTCGTCGAATCCGCCGCCATCCTGCTCTATCTGGCACAGGGCAGCCGCTACCTGCCTGATGATCCTTATCTGCGCGCGGAAATCTGCAGTTGGCTGTCGTTCGAACAGGGAGACCTGCAAAAACCGCTCGCGCTTTGCCGCGTATACCACCTGCGCGGTGAGGCTGATCGCATGGCACAACAGATCGAGCAATTCCACGCCGATGGATACCTCGCCCTGGAAAAGCTCGACCAGTGGCTGCTTGGGCGCAACTGGCTGGTCGGCGACGCCTATACCGTGGCCGATCTCGGGGTATCGGTGTATGTGTCGCTGGCAACCGCAGGTGGGTTCGACATGAAGAATTTCCCCTCCATCGAGCAATGGATAGCACGCGTCAAGAATCAGCCAGGATGGATCGAGCTCTTAGATGTCGGTTGAGCCACAATTGCCCGCTCGACTCAAGCCGCCTCTTTAGCCAATTGCGGACAGCGCAAGGACCTGGCGACCGAGGCGACTCGCCTGCCCTGGTATTGCGCGACCGCCAAGTGGTCTTCGTCCGGCATCAAGGTATCGTGGTTCGACACGTGGGTTGCGCCGTAGGGCGTACCGGCCTTGAACATCGCGGGGTCGGCATAGCCGAGCGGCACGATGATCAGGCCCAGGTGGGCCATCGGGCCATAGATCGACAACAGGGTCGCTTCGTTGCCGCCATGCTTTGAAGACGTAGCGCCAAACACCGACCCCACTTTGCCATTGAGCTTGCCGGCAAACCACAGCCCGCCCAGGCCGTCGATGTAAGCCTTGAGCTCCGAGGCGATCGAACCGAACCGGGTGGGTGTTCCGAAGATGATCGCGTCGGCCCATTCCGCGTCGGCTTCGGTGGGCTTTTCATACTTCTGGTTCATGGCCTGTGCATTGTCGAACCAGCCAGGCACTTGCTGCATGACATCGTGACTGACGATTTCCCGGGCCCGGCGCAGGCGAACCTCTGCACCTTCGGCGATCGCGCCTTGGGCAATCGCGCTGGCAAGGATCTCGGTCGACCGGGTGCGTGAGTAGAAAACAATCAGGACCTTGGGTTTTGACATGGTGTGACCTCTGTCTGATGGGGGTGTTTGGGCGTGAACCGCGACGCCACGGCGCCGCGCGCAAGATGAATGTTGTGCTTCGAAGACCTAGACAGTGATTGGCTCCAGTCGGGCAAGCAGCTCGTCCTTGCGCTCTTGAAGCCAGGACGGAAGCTGGAACTCGGCGCCCAACTGGTCGTGTGGTTCGTCGATGGTGAAACCGATATCGGTGGTGGCCGCCTCGAACATCACCCCGCCCGGCATCTTGAAGTACATGGAACGGAAGTAATTGCGGTGCACCGATTCGGAGGTATCGATATGCCCCATGGCCATCAGTTTTTCTTTCAAGGCCATTTGCTGCTCGACGTTATCGACGGCAAAGGCGACATGATGGATCGTCCCTTCCCCGTAAATGGATGAGCCTTGAAGGCGATCGGGTTCATGCTGGAACTCGACGATGGTCCCCGGCACACCGCTGGCGGTTTCAAAACGGTGGTAAGGGCCGCTCTCGGCTGCGTAGCGAAAACCCAAAGCGTCTTGCATGAAAATGATCGACTCACTGACTTCGCGCAGCGACAGCGTGATGCTGTGCACACCGCGAATGGCGAACGCCTCGGGAATGTCACTGGCCAGGCACGGCGTACGCGTGTCCTGGTCGCCGGCCACCAGGTCGAACTCGATGCCGCACGGGTGCTGGAAACGCTGGCGCACTTCACCGAAACGCGACACCACTTGCTTGTCGAAGGTGACGCCTTTGGCGGCGAAACGATCCCGCCAGAAATCCAGGGAGCCTTCAGGAACGGAATAGTTGATGACCCTGATCTGCCCAGACCCCGGCCGCGCCTTCACCCCCCTTTGCCGGAAGGGAAACGAGGTCACCAAGGTACCCACGTCCCCTTGGGCGTTGCCGTAATACAGGTGGTAGATGGGTTCATCGCCGTCGAGCAGGACTGTCTTCTTGATCAGGCTCTGCCCCAGCAGTTTCACGTAGAAGTCCACATCCTCTTGCGCGCCGGCAACGCCGACGGTCAGATGGTGAAAGCCTTTTATCAATGACATGTGTTTCTCCGGTTTTGTTGGGCCGAGCAAAGGCCCCCACGGCGGTTAGCGCGGGTGACGGTTGCCTGGCTATTGCGGACGTTATGCGGCGATAAAGGTGGTGAACTCTTCCAGATGCACCTTGGGAACGCTCATCTGGTTCTCTGCCAGGCTGTTGTCAGCCCAGCCCAGCGACATGCCGGCGACGACCATCTGGTCATCGGGAAGGTTGAGTTCCTTGCGCAGCAGCGGGTGCTGCAGCGACCAGATTTGTTGAGGGCAGGTATCCAGGCCGCGCCCCTTGGCGGCCAGCATGATGTTCTGCAGAAAACAGCCATAGCAAAGGAAGCTGGCCCATTCCAGGCGGCGGTCCATGGTGAAAATGATGCCCACCGGCGCATCGAAGAAGCGGAACTGGCGCTCGACGTCCCGACGCCGTCCCTCGATGTCGCTGCGACAGCAACCCTGAGCGTCACCCAACTGGCCACGGAAGGCATTGAAGCGGCTCACATAGGGGTCATGCAGCGGCTGAGGAAAGAAGGGATACTCCGGCTTCATGCCTTCGGGATCCTCTCGGTACGCCGCAACCGCCGCTTGGGTAATACGCTCGCGCGCCTCCCCCGTTACCACGTAACAGCGCCACGGTTGGCTATTGCTGGAGCTTGGCGCATATTTTGCCGTCGAGAGGATGTCCCTGACCATTTCCATCGACACGGGTTGATCGAGAAAACCACGCTTGGTACGACGGTCGCGGATCAGATCATCAATGAACGGGCGGGTTGGCATCACTTTTGTCTCCTTGTTATTAGAGGGCGCCCAAGCTATTCCCGTGTATTGGCGGCCAGTCATTCCCGTTTACTTGACTACCTTGGACGTGCCAAAAGCATATGAGCCTTGGGATTGGCTGAGAAGGCGCCAGGCTTGTACGCAGGGTTGCGGATCGGCGAACGATGCGGACCGCTCGCGCCTGCCAGCGGATAAAAGCGCAAGTTGCCGGCGGTTCGGGCGTAAAATGGCGGTGTGCTGACAGCAAAAGGAGCGCCTCATGTTCTCCGACCAAACGAACACGCGATCGGCCGAGGAAAAGGCTGTATGGGATCAGTACTTTTGTGCCGCCCTGGTTGCCGAAAGCCATCTTTCGGCGCCTGTGGTAGGCGGCCCGAAATCCAATCACGAGGACCGGCAAAACCTGTTGGTCGAGCGGGCCAGACTGCTCGCCGACAAGATGATGGAACACAGGAAATAAAGCGGCGGACAAGCCTGCGTAGCAGCTGCCGCCAGGCTGCGTCGAGGTCATGCGCGACTCCAGGCCGGACGCAGCCTGACGGCAGCTGCTACAGGTTTTTTCATCAGCCTGGACCCAGCCGCGTGCTTCAAGCCCTGTCACACGCCAGTGCCGTGTTGATCAACCGGCCTTTGTCATACCAGGCGTATTGTTGATACACCGTGAAGCTGTTGGCACCCAGCTCGACCAGTCCTGACGCCTGGTCGGGATTCTGGCTGCCGATGAAAAGGTGGGTTTTGCCGTTGTCCTCGACGTCAAAGGTTTGTGTGCCTTTGGGCAGTTCCTCCTTGATGCAGGCGATATAGTCCGTGCTGCTCTGATTGGTCACACCGGGCACTTTATCGCCACCCACCCTGACATCGGGGTTATGGGCGCAACCGGTTGCCAGCAACAAAAGGGCAAGCAACGAAACCGTGCCAGCGCCAACTGAACTTGAGGCCTTGCCAATCTGTAGGTTTTTCATGGTCGTGCTCCACGTTATCGCTCGGTGCGGTTTGGGTGTAACGGTCTTGCCTGTACTGCTCGTTGATGACGTCAGTCGAGCGGGATTACCGGTGGCTTGTTTGCATCCTTGAGGAGGAACACCAGAAACCTGGCGGGCTTTTCCTGGCTGGCGTTGCGCCCGACGGTATGGATGTCCTTGGGTCCTTCATGGAAGCTTTGCCCGGGTGTCAGGGTGACTTCCTTGCCCCCGGCCACGCCCATGACGACGGAGCCTTCGAGGACATAAATGAAACCGTGGGCATCGTGACGATGAACAGGGTCGGCCCCGCCTGGCGGATACTCCACGGTGAGCATCAGCACTTCCTTGCCGGGGTAATCGGGCAGTGCCTCGGTCATCACGACGTTGACGACCGGGGGCGGCGCACCGGCTGCCTTGTCCTGGGCCATGGCAAGCCCGGTGCACAACAGGGGCACCAGGGCAAAGAGACAGTGGATCTGCATGGAGCGCTCCTCTTCTCGAAGTACTGCAAAGGTCTATGGCTTGCCCGCTAGCGCGTAGCGGCGCCGCGCTTGAGCCATGCCTCGAAATGGGTCGGGCCGATGATGGGATCGGCACCCGGGGTCAGCGACTGGTCGTTGATCGGTGCGCCGAAGTAGGTGGCCTGTTCATCGGCAATGACGTCGCGTGGGTCCTGATTGTGCGCAAGGTAGGTTTTGACGAACGAGAACAGCGGCTGCCGGTCGGGGCCGGCCACTTCGGCCGTCTGCCCGGTGGGCGCCTCCACGGCGATCCTGGCCAGCGCCGCCGCAACGTCGGCCGAGGCCACTGGCTGCAGGGCGGCCGAGGTCAACCGCACGATGTCGCCTTGGGCACCGGAATGAGCAATGGCGCCCATGAACTCGAAGAATTGGGTGGCCCGCAGGATGCTGTAAGGCACGCCCGACGCCTTGATCAACTGTTCCTGGGCCATCTTGGCCCGGAAGTAACCGCTGTCGAGCATCCGTTCGGTGCCCACGACCGACAGCGCCACGTGGTGCTTGACCCCGGCAGCCTGCTCGGCCGCAAACAGGTTGCGCCCGGAGGTCTGGAAAAACGCCAGCACCTCGGCATCTTCGAACGAGGGTGAATTCGCGACGTCAACCACGACCTCGGCCCCTTGCAGGGCCGCGTCCAGCCCTTCGCCGGTTAGGGTGTTGACCCCGGTATTGGGCGAGGCTGCCAGGACGTCATGTCCACGCTCGCGCAAGAGGTTACAGAGCTGGGTGCCAATCAACCCGGTTCCGCCGATGACGACAATTTTCATGATCGTGCCTGCGCTTGAAGGGTGTGCATGCCAAGGTAAGGCGCGCATTTGTGACTGCCAAGGACGTAGATCGCTGGATTTCGGCCATGACCCATCCACCGATCGCGCTTTTTTTGTAGCAGTTGCCGCCAGGCTGCGTCCGGACCTGGCAGTGTCCTCGAGATCGCAAAAGCGACGCAGCCTGGTGGCAGCTGCTACGGATGGATCTGGGCAGGATCAACGACTCACGCAGCAGGAATCATCGGGTCCGCCGAGGCCAGTGCCGTTTCGCGGTTGGCCGCCGGTGGGTAGATCCAGACGGTGTTGATCTGGGTCTTGAGTGCCTTGCCCTCTTCCTTGATCAACTTGACCTGGCGATCCCAGCCTTCGGTGAACACAGCGCCCCAGGCGCCCAGGTCCAGGCAGGTCACGTACTTGGGCTGGCTGTACGGCTTGGCCTCCACGCCCAGCAGCTGGGCAGCGACGTTGTTGCCGGCATGGCGCCCCAGGGAAATGGCGTGCTGGCAGGTCATCAGGGCATGGTTGCCCAGGTCATCGGTGGCGGCGTAGGCCACATCGCCCGTGGCGAAGATGTCTGGTTGGCCGATGACTTTCAGGTTGGCATCCACATGCAGGCGGCCCAAGGCATCGCGCTCGGCGGGGATTTGCTCGGTAAGCGAGCTGGCCCGCACACCGGTGGTCCAGACCACGGTCCTGGCGTCGATACGATGGCCGTCGGACAGCGTCACGCCGTTTTCGTCGACGGCGACCACCGACGCTTTCAAGTGCCACTGCACACCCAACTCGTCGCACGCCTGGGCAATGGATTGGCCGATGGATTCGCCCTGGGAGGCGCCGATTTTTTCGCCGCGGTCGACGATGATCACATTGATGTCAGCCTGCTCGCCCATTATCGCGCGCAAGCGCGCTGGCATTTCGGTTGCGGTCTCGATGCCGGTGAAGCCGCCACCCGCGATCACCACGGTATTGCGCGCTTTGCTTGCGGGCTGGTCGGCCAGGGCCTTGAGGTGCTTTTCCAGCTTGATCGCTTGCTCGATCTGGTCCACATCGAAAGCGTATTCGGCCACGCCCGGGGTATTGGACATTGCCAGGCGGCTACCAGTGGCCAGCACCAGTTTGTCGTAGCTGCACACTTGCCTGTCTGCGAAAGCATCGATGTACTCGACGTGCTTCTGATGAACGTTGATGGATTCGGCAGCACCCTTGATGAAGTTGATCCCTACCGCATCGAACAACTCGCCCAGTGGTGCGGCCAGTCGGTGGGCGTTGGGCTCGTAGAAGCGTGGGCGAACACGCAGCTCGGCTTGCGGCGCCAACACCGAGACGGTCGCGTTGGTATGACCGTGCAGGTCCAGCAGCCGAGTTGCGCTCAATGCCGACCACATACCACCAAAACCTGCGCCGATTACCAAGATGTGTTGTTTCATTTTTAGCTCCAGGGGAAAACCGTGATGAGTTCGTTCAGTAATCACGCTGCTCGGTAGCAAGCATGAAGCCGGCGCTGGGTGACGCTTCGAAGTGCTGTGCGCTGTCGACCGGATAACTACGACTTTACTTGTCGTAGTTACTTGACGCAAGCCATTGCCATCCAATTTATTTATCCAAATTTTCGATCAACACCAGCACAGCGCTCTATCTCGCCAATGAACAGGCTGAACACAATCTGATAAATGGATAGAAAAGTCAGGATACGTAGGGTCTACCGACTGCACTTTACGATCTTTCGCCGCCTTTACGCCGCAAAAACTACGACCAATTAAGTCTTTGTTCCAAGCAATCGATTGCAGCGACAATGTGTTAAGCGCACACATCAAAAAATACAGATGTCAGCCTAACGATATATGCATTTGTACTGATGCTTGGTCGCATTAAGCTCATTGCAACTCCTACCCGAGGAGTACACGCCGTCGGTACGCCTGCATGAAACCCATGGGGCGATCCTAAAAATAATGTGTCTGCCGACTGAAGGAATCCCTATGTCGCATACGTTCGCACCGGTCAGTGCACCCGCTCCTTGCGGAGGCGCGCAATGACCTCTCCTACCACGCGGCAAAATGCCGATGAACATCTGTTGCAAAGCCAGGGCTATGCCCAGGAGCTACACCGGGGCCTGTCGCTCTGGTCGTCGTTTTCCGTGGGTTTTGCCACGGTATCGCCTGTGGTGGGCATCTATTCGGTAATGTCGCTGGGCGCCATGAGCGTCGGCCCGTCCTGGGTCTGGATCGTGCCCCTGTGCCTGGCCCTGCAGTTGCTGGTGGCCCTGGTCTATGCCGAACTGGCGTCGCAATACCCGCTGGCCGGCGGTTGCTACCAGTGGGTCAAGCGCCTGGCGGGCGACCGTTGGGCCTGGTTTACCGGCTTCATGTACCTGGCATCGGCCCTGGCGTCGTTGACCACGGTCGCCTACCTGGGCGGTTTCTGGCTCTGGCTATTTATCACTGGCGAACCGCCCGCGGCGAATGCTCAGGTGTTCAGCGGCGCGGTGCTGTTACTCGTCGGCCTGGGTGTGAACCTGTTCGGGATCAACCCGCTCAAGTACTTCGTCAACGCCGGGATCATTGCCGAGGCCATCGCTTCGATCGGCATTGGCGTATTGTTGCTGCTGTTTTTCCGCAACCACTCGTTGTCGCTGCTGCTTGAAGGCCTGACGTCCTACCAGGGCACCGAAGGCTCCTGGGCAACCGGCTTTCTGACGGCCATGGCAGTGGGCGGTTGGGCTTTCCTGGGCTTCGACGCCTGCTCGCAGGTTTCCGAAGAAACGGCCGATGCACGGACCTCCACCCCGCGCGCCATCCTGCGCTCGATGATTCTGGTGGGGTTGACCGTGATGCTGACCGCCTTTGCCGTCACCCTGTCGTACACCAACACCGCCGCCATGGTCTCCGGCCAGGTGATCGACCCCGTCACCCCCGCGGTTGTCGACGCCTTTGGGGCCTGGTCGGAACGCCCGTTCGTGGGCATCGTGCTGGTAGCCTTCATTGCCTGTGTGGTCTCGGTACAAACCTACATCGGCCGGGCTGTGTTCGGCATGGCCCGGGATTCGATACTGCCGGCCTCGCCCCTGTTGCGCCGGGTCGACAAGCGCAAGGTACCTTTCGCGGCCATGGTCTTCAGCACCTTGTTCGCAAGCTTCGGCCTGGCCCTGGGCTTGAATGCCACCGCAGTCGGCACCCTGATCGCGTTTGGCAGCGGTGGCTTCTTCGTGGTGTTCCTGATCGTCGTCAGCTGCGCCCTGCTCGCTCGCTTGAGCGGCAAATGGAAAGCCGAACCGGGCACGTTCAGCCTCGGTCGCTGGGGTGTGCCGGTCAACCTCGCAGCCTTCGTCTGGCTGGTGTTCGAAAGCATCAACGTCGCCTGGCCACGCGAGTCGCTGGCCCCACCCGGAGCGCCCTGGTTCCAGGTCTGGGCGGTGATTCTGGTGTTCTCGATCCTGGCCGTGCTGGGCTTGATCTACCTGTTCTGGGCCAAGCCTGAGCAACGTAGCGTCATCGCGCAATTGCGCCCTCACTAACCCCACCGTCTTTCACACGAGGCGCAAGCACCTTGCGCCTCGCTGATATCTGGAGCTTCGGATGTCGTCTCTTCACTACTGGAACTACCCCACGGAAATTTTCTGTGGGGCGGACGCTCTCGCCCTGCTGGCCGAGCGATGCACACTGCTGGGCATGCGCAACCCCTTGCTGGTCACCGACCCGGGCATGCTGGCCCTGGAACCCATGACCCTGCTGCAGGCCCATTTGCAGCAAGGCGCAATCCCGTTCGCGGTGTTTAGCGATATCGCCGGCAACCCGAGCCTGGAGGACGTGGCCCGTGGCGTCGCGGCGTTCAAGGCCGGCAAGCACGACTCGCTGATCGCCCTGGGTGGCGGCAGTGCCATGGACGCGGCCAAGGGCATCAGCCTGACAGCCGTCGCCAGCGATGGCCTGCAGCGCTTCGAATGGTCGCAAATCATCGAGCACTACCCAAGCCTTGCGGACTTCCCTCACCTTGGCCTGCCTAAACTGATCGCCCTGCCGACGACCGCGGGCACCGGCTCGGAGCTGGGCCGCGAAGCCGTGCTCACCGACAGCGCACAGCAGATCAAACGCGTGATCAGTCACCCCGAATTGCTGCCAGCCACAGTGATTCTCGACCCGGTGCTGACCCGCGGCCTGCCCGCTGGCCTGACCGCCGCAACCGGCATGGATGCCCTGACCCATCACATCGAAGCCTTTTGCTCGCCCCTGTATCACCCGATGTCTTCCGGCATCGCAGTCGAAGGCATTCGCCTGATCCAGCAGCACCTGGCCGACGCCCACCGCGATGGCCAGAATATCGTGGCACGCGAGGGCATGCTGGTGGCCTCGGCCATGGCCGCCGTGGCCTTCCAGAAAGGCCTGGGTGGCGTGCATGCCCTCGCCCATCCGTTGGGTGCGCGCTATCACAAGCATCACGGCCTGTTGAATGCGATCCTGTTGCCCTATGTGCTGGTCGCCAACCAGGCGGCAATCAGCCAGGACATCGCTCGCCTGGCCCGTTACCTGGAATTGCCAAGGCCCGATTTCACCGGTTTCCTCGATTGGCTGCTCGGCATGCGCGAACAGTTGGGCATTCCCCATTCACTGGGTGAAATCGGGCTGGATGCGCAAGAGGCGGCGTGGGTCGGCGAGCAGGCCGTGGCCGATATCTCCTCCTCCGACACCAATGCCTGTGTGCTCGATGCCGCGGCCTACAGCCAGATTTTCCGCAATGCCGTCGGCGGCGTTCTTGCGCAGGTGCAACCATGAACCCGGCGCATTACATCGACGGGCATTGGGTGGACGGCGACGGTGCCGAACAGATCACCGTTTATGATCCATCCCAGGGCTTGCCCTTTGCCGAACTGAGCGGCGCGAGTGTCGAACAGGTCGATCAAGCCGTCGCTGCGGCGCGCAAGGCCCTGCCTGCCTGGCGCAACACGGCTGCAGCGGAACGTGCTGCCTATCTGCGCGGCTTCGCCGAGCAGATCGAGCAGCGTCGTGAAGGCTTGATCGCACTGCAAATGCAAAACAACGGCAAGCCCCGTCACGAAGCGGCCCTGGACATCGACGATGCCATCGCCACCTTCAACTATTACGCGGGCCTGGCCGAACAACTGCCGGCTCAACAAGACCGCAACGTGCCGCTGGCCGTAGCGGGCTTCAATGCCCACGTGCGCATGGAGCCGCTGGGCGTGGTTGGCTTGATCGTGCCATGGAACTTCCCGCTGGTGACCAGCGCCTGGAAACTGGCACCGGCGCTGGCCGCCGGCTGCACCGTGGTGCTCAAGCCATCTGAAGTGACCCCATTGATCGAGCAGGTATACGGCCATATCGCCGACACCCTGGGCCTGCCAGCGGGCGTCTTGAATATCGTCGGCGGCAAGGCCGCGACAGGCGCGGCCCTGAGCAACCACACCGGCATCGACAAACTGTCATTTACCGGCAGCAACGCCGTGGGCAGCCAGGTCATGCGCAGCGCCGCGGCGCAGTGTCGGCCGGTCACCCTGGAGTTGGGTGGCAAGTCGGCAATCGTGGTGTTCGACGATTGCGACCTCGACCAGGCGGTTGAATGGATCATCGCCGGTTTTTGCTGGAACGCCGGGCAAATGTGTTCGGCCACTTCGCGGCTGCTGGTGCACGACAGCATCGCCGATACGCTGTTGCAGCGCTTGACCGTCGCCGTTGAAAAACTGCGCATGGGCAACCCCGCGTCCGAAGAAATCGACATGGGGCCGCTGACCAGCCAGGCGCAATGGGCCAAAGTGATGGAGTATTTCGCCATCGCCCGTACCGAAGGCTTGCACTGCCTCACCGGCGGTGCCGCCTCGCAACAGCCTGGCTGGTTTGTATGCCCGACTGTATATGCGGATGTGCCTGCAAGCAGTCGCCTGTGGTCCGAAGAGATTTTTGGCCCGGTGCTGTGCTGCCAACGCTTCACCTCGCAAGAGCAGGCCCTGGCCTTGGCCAATGACAGCCGCTTTGGCCTGGTCGCCACGGTCATCAGCACAGACCTGGTTCGGGCCGAACGGGTGGCCAACGCCCTGGAAGTCGGCCATGTCTGGATCAACTCGGTGCAGGCAGTGTTCGTCGAAACATCCTGGGGCGGCACCAAAGGCAGTGGTATCGGCCGCGAGTTGGGGCCGTGGGGGCTATCAGCCTATCAGTCGGTCAAGCACGTCACGCGCTGCCTGGGTTGACCGGCACTGGCTGGTGATGCTCGGCCAACAGGTCGTCGATGAAGGCCCGCACCGCTTCGCTTTGCGGGTGGCCGACATGGGTGATCATGCTGTGTTGCACCTCATAGCGCAGCGTCTCGGGGCGCAGAGCACGCATTTGCCCGTCCAGCAGCCATGGCCGGGCATAATGCGCGGGCAGGTACCCCAGGTGCGTACCGGCCAGTACCGCGTGCGCCACCGCTTCCATATGGTGTGCCGTGGCTGAGGCGCGCTCGGGGGTGATGGGCAGCGTCTGATCGGCCGGCAGGAAACCGTGTTTTATCCAGTCGCTGGCCATCAGCTGCTCCATCGTCGGCTGTTCCACACCAAACAGCGGGTGCTGGTGCCCACAGAAAACGCCGATCTCCTCGCTGTAGAGGGGATGGTAGGCCAGGGTCGGCAACGGGCGGCTGAAATAGGAAATCGCCATGTCCAGCTGCCCATCGATCACCGCCAATTCAAGCTCCGTGGGCGAATTCACGAAAATATGCAAATGCATGTCGTGTTCGCGCTGGTAAAAGCGTGCGATCGCGGCATCGATGCGCGCCGTCGGCAAGGTGGCGATATTGTCGGCCAAGCCCAGGTATAAATCGCCGACCAGACGCCCGGAGAGGTCTTGTGCCTCATTGCGAAACGCATCCACGGCACCAAACAGCGTCGATGCCGCCTGAAGGATGCGCTGGCCTTTCTCGGTCAAGCGAAACCCGCCCTTGCCGCGCTCGCAAATCCGATAACCCAGGCGCTTCTCCAGCCCCGAGATCTGCATGCTGATATTGGACTGGCTCATGTTCAATTCGGCTTGCGCCGCCGTGAAGCCGCCACATTTCACAACGACGGAGAAAATGCGCAACAAGCGCAGGTCCATATCCGTTACGTTTCTGAGCACAGGTTTTCTCGACAGGACGAAAGAACGCGACGCACTGGGCCCGCGCTGGGTAAGCGGTATTCAACGACACGGGCCGGAGCTCGTCAATTCGTCGGCCGATGCCGATCAACCACGCCGAGATGATCACTCACTCGCTGGCAACTGAAAGACATCCACCTTCACCGCGCTTTCGCCTTGCTTGCGGCCTTCAGCAGCCGCGTCGTATACCACCAGCAATGATGGCTCGTGCATGGCCTTGACCTGCAGCAGCGTCATGCCTTCGGCGTGATCGGCACCTTGCCCGTAGGGTACATCGAGCACTTTGCAGAGCTGCTCATTGAACACCAGGCTCTCCCCCGGCGGGCGGGCGCCATTGGGCCAGCGCATGACCGTTACCGGGCCGTCCAGGTCCATCGTCGGCCCGGCCAGGATCAGCAAATCGTCGCCCTGTACGCAGAGGTCACGAATGCCGAGCCCTCCCAACTGGAGAAAGTGCTTGCGGTAGGGCCGCCCTTGCGGCCCGATCTTGCCCAGGGAAAAGGTATGCGGTGCGTCGGGGGCATCCTTGGGCTCGAGCTCGAGAATGATCGACCACCCCCGCAGCACCGGCCCGCGCAGGCCGATGAAAAGGCGCTCGCCGACAACCGCCAGGCCTTCGATGTCAAAGCCATTGTCCTTGCCGGGAATGTGCAGGAAGTCTTTCAGGTGCTTGTCATCCTTGAGCGCTTGGGTGAGTTCATTGCCTGATTGATCGCCCTGCAATTGCGCTGCGGTACGCCCGTCCTCGGTGGCGCCCCTGACCAGGGTGAAGCTGCCGTCTTGCTCGACAACCGGCAAGCGTGCCAACAGGTAGCGGTTGCCGTCGCTGCCGACGTTCGCCAGGCGCTCGATGTTTTTTCCCAACGATTTGTCGCTGTCAGGCTTCTTGCGTTTCAAACTGTGGGAACCCACGAGCCAGAGATAGCCCTTGGCGCTATCATGGTCCAGGCCCTCGATGTCGGCCTCAACCAGGCCCTTCCCCGCCCGGGGCACAACCGGCAATGCCAACAAGGGCTCAAGCGGGAAGGTTTCGTGCTCGGCATACTCCAGGCCTTTGGCACCTGCGCGATCAACCAACGCAAGGCGCTCCAGACTCAAGGTTTCATCATTTGCCACCCAGAGCGTGTCGCCGATTTGCACGACGGCAGAGAGCCCATCGCGCAGGCCTTGATTGGCTTTCCTGAACACCAATAGTGTTTTCACGGGATTGTTCCTGGTTTTGGGTGCCCCGGCTGGCAGGCTCAGGACGGGCAACATTGGACGACTCAGCCCGATAGTTCTAGGGCTTGTTCAAGGCGTCAATGGCGCTTTCGATTTCCTGTGCGACAAGATGTTGAATCCTCCACATATTACGGTCGCGAATGCCCTGCTCTTGCAGCATGGTCACGGTCCGGTACAAGTATTGCGCCGCAGAACCCCAGTGCCCGGCCGCACTGGCCAATACCCGAGCAACCTGGTCCATGGGCAACTTGCCCGCGTAAGCCGCGCCGTCGCGAGCCGCGACAAAAGCCAATGCGCGCAATGGCCCGGCAGCGGTTTTAACGGTTATCCAGCGTGGCACATTGGTGGGTGGTTTGGCGTCGATTTCCCGGGCCATCAACAGCGCCAGTTGCTTGAAATGGTCTTGCGCCGGCAACCGGTAGGCCATCCCTTTGCAACTTCCACCCCGATCCAACGCCAGCATCAGGGCAGGTAATTCACGGGTGCCGCGCCAGCGCGTCAGCTTCAGGCAGAACGAACGATGCCAGCCATACGCGGTGGCCCCACGACTCTCCACGACCTCGAATTCCGGGCTCCAGATCAGCGAGCCATAGGCAAAAATCCAGAGATCTTGCGGCGTGTACTCGAGTAGCAGCGCCTGCACCATTGCATTGAATTCGGCTTCGGTGTGTTCGGTCGTGCCGGGTTCCGGTCCAGGGTCGGGCTCGAACCGCTCCACATACGCGACAAGTTCAGCGGTCAGGCTCGACCTTTTGAGGCGCACAGCTTCATGTTTGTCCATATCGGCCTCCGACTATGGCTTGAACAAGAATAGGCGCCTAATCCGGTTAAGTGGGGCTGGCGAATACGTCCATCAATTCGGCAAGGAATGCACCGACGACATCCCGTTGACGCGCCGAGTGCCGTACTGCGACGTGAAAGTCGACCTCATAACGCAACTGCCGCCAGTTCAGCGGATGCAACTGCCCGAGCTGCTCGTGCCTGGCCGCATAGTGCTGGGGCAAGAAACCCAGGTGCTGGCCCGAGAGGATAAGCAGCGCCGCGCCATCCATGCTGTCGGTCAATGCGGTCAGGCGTTCGATCGAGGTCGGTGCCGGCATTTCCGGCAAGGGGTGGCTTGGCCACACCCAGTCGTGCTCGGCCACCTCTTCGCGAGTCAAATTGCCAACCTTGTCGAACAGCGCATGCGTGGGCCCGCAGTAGGCGATCTGGGTTTCCTGGAACAGCGTGAAGTAGTCGATGCTGGGCAAGCGGTGCCAGAAGTAGCCAATGGCAAGGTCCAGGTGGCCGTTGATGATTTTTTCTTCCAGCAGCGACGGCGACAATTCGCTGAAATGAAAATACAGCCCGTCATGGCGAGACCTCAGGCGGGCGATGGCCAGGGCGATTTTCTTGTTGGCGACGGGGTCGATCTGCCCGAGCAGGCCGATATTGATGTTGCCCGAGAGCGTGCGATTGATGTGCTGCACTTCCACCCTGAAGCCCTCGGCCGCGGCCAGCAAGCGGCGGGCGGCGTCGACGAACTGGGTGCCCTTGGGCGTCACGGAAAACCCGGCGCGGCCGCGCTCACACAAACGAAAGCCCAGGCGCGCTTCCAGCGATGCCAGTTGTGCACTGATGGTCGGCTGGGTGGTGTTGAGCGTGGTTTGCGCGGCCGAGATGCCGCCCGCCTCCACCACGGCGAGAAATACCCGGATCAGGCGCAGATCCAGTTCAGTGACATTACCCAGCATATCCTGCTCCGACGTGACCGTTACATAGACCATTATCTATGTAAACAGTTGGCCCGGGATATTTTACTGCCCTGGCCGAATGCCTACATTGCAGCGTATGCGGCACGCAGCCGCCAGTTTCAGTGCGGATCAACCCACTGGCAGCCTCACCCATAAAAACAATTATCATCGATTCAATACACAGGAGAATCGTATGTCAGGGTCCAATCATTCCGCGCAGGCCACAGCGGCCAGCAGTGGGTTGGCCATCGAAGGCCATTCGATCGATTACATTCCCGAGAGCGAACGCCACGCCAAGCTCAGCAGCCAGGGGCCGTTCTGGTTTCTCGGCAATTTCCACTTCTTCACCATTTCCATCGGCTTTGTGGGCCCAAGCCTCGGTTTGTCGGCCTTGTGGACCATGCTGGCCGGGGCGCTGGGCATCATGTTCGGCACCCTGTTCATGGCCTTCCACGGTTCCCAGGGGCCGGAGATGGGGTTGCCGCAGATGATCCAGTCGCGCGCCCAGTTCGGTTATCGCGGGGTGATCCTGGCGTTGCTGGCGACGATGTTCGTGTTCGTCGGTTTCAATGTGGTCAATGTGTCGCTGATCATTGGCGGCCTCGAACATGTGTTCGGCTTTGACCGAACCATCGTGGCCTGCGTGGTGGTGGCGATCGGTGCGCTGTTGGCCATCTATGGCCACGACGTGATGCACAAGGCCTTCAAGTGGGCCCTCCTGGCCACCCTGCCGCTGTACACCCTGGTAACTGTCGCCCTGATGTTCGGCGTCGGCCAACCTGAAACCGCGCCGGCCACCAGCCTGGGCTTCAGTTGGATCGCCTTCGCCACGCTGTTCGCCATCGGCGCCAGCTACAACATCTCCTATGCCCCTTATGTATCCGACTACTCGCGCTACCTGCCGAAGAACACCAGCCGCACCAAGTTGATTACAGCCGTCTTCCTCGGGGCGTCACTGTCGGGCAGCTGGATGATTGGCCTGGGTGCCTGGCTGGCGCAGCAACTGCAGGCCACCGATGCGCTGGTGGCGTTCAACCAGATTGGCTCTTCGATGATTCCGGGGCTGGGCAGTGTATTGGTGTTGGTGTCGGTACTGGGCTTTGTGCCGATCATCGCGCTCAACTCCTACAGCGCCATGCTGACCTTGCTCACCGGCGTCGACTCGGTGAAGAAAATCACCCCGACCCCACGTGCACGAGTGCTGTCGATCTTCGCCATCAGCATGGTGCTGCTCGCCTGCGTGCTGTCGATCAAGGGCGATGGCATCGCCATCCTCAATACCTTCCTGGTGTTGCTGCTGTACTTCCTGGTGCCTTGGACCGCGGTCAACCTGGTGGACTATTTCTTCGTGCGCAAGGGCCGTTACGCCATCTCCCATTTCTTCACCCCCCAGGGCATCTACGGTGCCTGGCAAATGCGCGGGATCGTGTCGTACCTGCTGGGCTTTGCCGCCATGGTGCCGTTCTTCTACATTTTCGACGCCAGCGCCGGGGAGGAAGTGTTCGTCGGGCCGCTGGCCCGCCTGCTCGATGGCGTGGACATCGCATGGCTGGTGGGCCTGGTGGTCTCGGGCCTTACCTATTTTATCCTCAGCCGTTCGATCGACCTTGAGTACGAAGCCAAGGTCATCGATTCGCTGCAAGAGAGTTTTGCCAAGTGAA
>RCUU01000238.1_pt1 | contig 32278 bp, 42 predicted proteins | sample 2166211 | NCBI WGS metagenome assembly RCUU01 (sample SAMN09932620, study PRJNA488358) | compost metagenome | feature: garden; material: soil; isolation source: compost soil in phenylacetic acid-enriched culture | place: Germany: Experimental Botanical Garden Goettingen | collected 2016-01-27
GTCTTCGTCCGGGCGAGCCGCCAACTCTTGATAATGCCAAGAGCTTGCTGGTTGCTCGTTTCTTTGACCCAAAACGTTATGATCTGGCTAATGTTGGTCGCTATAAAATCAATAAAAAGCTGCACATCAAGAATCGTCTGTTCAACCAACGCCTGGCTGAATCACTTATCGATACTTCGACTGGTGAGATTATTGCAGAAGCAGGTAAAATGGTTGACCGCCGTTTACTTGACGAGATCATTACGAATCTGGAAAATGGCGTAGGCTTCAAGACATACCACGTTGCTAACGGTGTGCTTGATGCTGAAGATGTGCCTCTTCAAACCATCGACGTATTCTCGCCGATTGAAGACGGTAAAGTAGTTAAGGTTATCGCTAACTGCAACATCGACAAGTCTGTAAAACACATTACGCCGGCTGATATCATTTCTTCAATCAGCTACTTCCTGAACCTGCTGCACGGAATCGGAAGCACGGATGATATTGACCATCTGGGTAACCGCAGACTTCGTTCAGTAGGTGAATTGCTGCAAAATCAGTTCCGTATCGGTTTGTCTCGTATGGAACGCGTTGTGCGTGAAAGAATGTCAATCCAGGATGCTAATGTAATTACGCCGCAAGCGTTGATCAATATTCGTCCTGTTATTGCTTCGATTAAAGAGTTCTTCGGTAGTTCACAGTTGTCTCAATTTATGGACCAGACGAACCCGCTTGCAGAGCTTACGCACAAACGTCGTCTCTCGGCACTCGGACCTGGTGGTTTGACTCGTGAGCGCGCAGGCTTTGAAGTGCGTGACGTTCATCCATCTCACTATGGCCGTATGTGTCCTATCGAGACACCGGAAGGTCCGAACATTGGTTTGATCAACTCCTTGTCTACATTTGCTCGCATTAACGAGTATGGCTTTATTGAAGCTCCATACCGCTGGGTAGATCCGAAGACAGGTAAAGTAACTGACCAAATCGCATATTTGACGGCAGATGAAGAAGATAACTATATCATTGCTCAGGCAAATGCTGTGCTGAACGAAGACAGCACGTTCAAGGACGAGAACGTCATCGTTCGTTATAACAAGCAGTCAGATAACATCTTGACGATGCCTAGTGATCGGGTTGACTACATGGACGTATCCCCTAAACAGGTTGTATCGGTTGCGACGGCTCTCATTCCGTTCCTTGAGAACGATGACTCCAACCGTGCGCTTATGGGATCGAACATGCAGCGTCAGGCGGTTCCTCTCCTTATTCCAAAAGCTCCGCTTGTCGGAACGGGTATGGAGCATAAATCCGCTAAGGACTCCGGCGTTTGTATTGTTTCTAAATACGACGGAATCATTGAACGCTCTGCAGCCAATGAAATTTGGCTTCGCCGGGTTGAAGCTGTTGATGGCAAGGAAGTTAAAGGCGACCTTGTTAAACATAAATTACACAAATTTATGCGTTCTAACCAAGGAACTTGCATAAATCAACGTCCAATTGTTAAACGTGGAGACATCATTAAGAAAGGTGATATCCTAGCGGACGGGCCGTCGACTGAAATGGGAGAATTGGCTCTCGGACGCAACGTAGTCGTTGCCTTCATGACTTGGGAAGGCTATAACTACGAGGATGCGATCCTGCTTAGTGAAAAGCTCGTTAAAGAAGATGTATATACCTCGATTCATATTGAGGAATACGAATCCGAAGCGCGTGATACAAAGCTTGGACCTGAAGAAATTACACGTGATATTCCGAACGTTGGGGAAGAAGCGCTTCGCAATCTTGACGAGCGTGGTATTATCCGCGTCGGTGCTGAAATCGGTGCCGGTGATATTCTCGTAGGTAAAGTAACACCGAAAGGTGTAACTGAGCTTACGGCTGAAGAACGCCTGCTGCATGCGATCTTTGGTGAAAAGGCACGTGAAGTTCGCGATACCTCGCTGCGTGTGCCTCACGGTACTGACGGTATTGTCGTTGATGTTAAGGTATTCACTCGTGAGAACGGTGATGAATTGCCTCCAGGTGTAAATCAACTCGTTCGGGTATATATTGCCCAAAAACGTAAGATTTCCGAAGGCGATAAAATGGCCGGACGTCACGGTAACAAAGGGGTCGTAGCGCGTATTTTGCCAGAAGAGGATATGCCGTTCCTGCCGGATGGTACGCCTGTACAAGTCGTACTTAACCCGCTAGGGGTTCCGTCACGGATGAACATTGGTCAGGTTCTTGAAATCCATCTGGGTATGGCTGCACTTCGACTAGGTATTCATGTTGCTACACCGGTATTCGATGGTGCAAATGAATATGACGTATTCGATACAATGGAAGAAGCAGGCATGCAGCGCAATGGTAAAACTGTGCTTTATGACGGCCGTACCGGCGAGCGTTTTGAGCGCGAGATCACGGTTGGCGTCATGCACATGATCAAATTGGCGCACATGGTTGATGATAAAATCCACGCCCGTTCGACTGGACCATACTCTCTCGTTACACAACAGCCACTCGGTGGTAAAGCACAGTTTGGTGGACAACGTTTCGGGGAGATGGAAGTGTGGGCGCTTGAAGCTTACGGCGCCGCTTATACACTGCAAGAGATTTTGACAGTCAAATCAGACGATGTCGTTGGACGTGTTAAAACCTATGAATCCATCGTTAAGGGTGAAAATGTACCAGAACCTGGTGTACCTGAATCGTTCAAAGTATTGATCAAAGAGCTTCAAAGTTTGGGTATGGACGTTAAAATCCTTACGGAAAACGAAGAAGAGATCGAGATGAAGGAAATTGACGATGAGGAAGATGCGTCAGGAGATAAACTGAGCCTGAACCTGGAAGGCGCGGAAGTCGGAGTAGAATAGACATCTCTGGCGGCTTGCCGCCTTGTGGATGATAACCTGAAATTGTCAATATCAGGACTTGGTTAAGGAGGGATGCTCCTTGTTGGACGTCAACAACTTCGAGTTTATGAAAATTGGGCTTGCTTCCCCAGATAAAATTCGTTCTTGGTCCCGCGGAGAAGTTAAAAAACCAGAAACGATTAACTACCGTACATTAAAACCGGAAAAGGAAGGGCTGTTTTGCGAGAAAATTTTTGGCCCAACCAAAGACTGGGAATGTCATTGCGGTAAATATAAACGCGTACGTTACAAAGGCGTTGTCTGCGATCGCTGCGGCGTTGAAGTAACTAGAGCGAAGGTTCGTCGTGAGCGGATGGGTCATATTGAACTCGCCGCTCCGGTATCCCACATTTGGTATTTCAAAGGGATTCCTAGCCGTATGGGCCTAGCGCTTGATATGTCTCCACGTTCGTTGGAGGAAATTATTTATTTTGCATCCTATGTCGTAACAGATCCAGGCGAAACTCCGCTTGAGAAAAAGCAGCTATTGTCCGAGAAAGAATACCGCAGCTATCGTGAAAAATATGGCTACGGATTTCAAGCAGGCATGGGTGCTGAAGCGGTCAAAAAGCTGCTCCAGGATCTAGACATTGAGAAAGAGCTTGATTTCCTGAAGGAAGAACTGCGTACTGCACAAGGCCAACGTCGTAATCGTGCAATCAAACGCCTGGAAGTAATCGAAGCATTCCGCAACTCCGGCAACGAGCCGGAGTGGATGATTCTTGATGTACTTCCAGTTATTCCGCCGGAACTTCGTCCGATGGTACAGCTTGACGGTGGACGTTTTGCAACGTCTGACCTCAACGACTTGTATCGTCGTGTGATTAACCGTAACAATCGGTTGAAACGTCTGCTTGACCTTGGCGCACCGGATATCATCGTACAAAATGAAAAACGGATGCTTCAAGAAGCAGTAGATGCATTGATAGATAATGGCCGTCGCGGTCGTCCAGTTACTGGACCAGGTAATCGTCCTCTGAAATCTCTCAGCCATATGCTGAAAGGTAAACAAGGCCGTTTCCGTCAAAACTTGCTCGGTAAACGGGTTGACTATTCCGGTCGTTCCGTTATCGTGGTAGGTCCTTACCTGAAGATGTATCAATGCGGTTTGCCAAAAGAAATGGCTCTTGAGCTGTTCAAACCATTTGTTATGAAAGAACTTGTTAACAAAGGTTTGGCACATAACATTAAGAGTGCAAAACGTAAAGTTGAACGCGTGAGTCCAGAGGTATGGGACGTTCTTGAAGAAGTAATTAAGGAGCATCCGGTTCTTCTAAACCGTGCACCTACGCTTCACCGTCTTGGTATCCAGGCGTTTGAACCAATTCTTGTTGAGGGACGTGCTATTCGTCTTCACCCGCTCGTATGTACGGCTTATAATGCCGACTTTGACGGTGACCAAATGGCTGTTCACGTACCATTGTCTGCAGAAGCTCAGGCCGAAGCCCGCATTCTTATGCTGGCATCCGGTAACATCCTGAACCCTAAAGATGGTAAACCGGTCGTAACTCCTTCTCAGGATATGGTCCTTGGTTCTTATTATCTGACTATGGATAATAAAGAAGATAAAGGTTCAGGAATGATACTTGGTTCGGTTAATGAAGCGGTATCTGCATATCAACGTGGAACAGCTTCATTACATGCTCGTGTAGCGATTCCAGCGAAAACTTTAGGCAAAACAGGCTTTACAGCTGAGCAACAAGAAGCATTGCTCGTTACAACAGTGGGTAAAATTATCTTCAATGAAATTTTCCCATCTAGCTTCCCATATATTAATGAAGCGACTCGTGCTAACCTTTTCCAAGGTACACCTGATCACTACTTTATTTATGAAAAAGGTGCCAATGTTCTTGAACGAATGATGGCAGTTCCTTTGATGAGTGGCGTAGGTAAGGAATATCTGGGCGAAATCATCGGCCGTTGCTTTGAAATCTACCATACGACAGAAACCTCTGTGATTCTTGACCGTATTAAGCAAACCGGCTTTACGTATTCTACACGTGCCGGTGTAAGTATTGCGGTATCGGACGTTATCGTTCCGGAAGAAAAACAAGGGATTTTGCGTGAGTCAGATGACAAAGTTCAAGTTATTACGAACCAATATCGTCGTGGTCTTATCACGAATGAAGAACGTTATGACCGTGTTATCGACATTTGGTCCAAAGCCAAGGATCAAATTACGGAAGTTCTCATGAAATCGATGGATCGCTTTAATTCCATCATGCTCATGGTTGACTCCAAGGCGCGCGGTAATAAATCGCAGATTACACAGCTCGGTGGTATGCGTGGTCTGATGGCGAACCCGTCAGGTCGTATCATCGAACTCCCAATCAAATCGAACTTCCGTGAAGGTCTGACTGTCCTCGAGTACTTCCTGTCGACTCACGGTGCCCGGAAAGGTCTGGCGGATACAGCGCTTCGGACAGCTGACTCCGGTTACTTGACTCGTCGTCTCGTTGACGTAGCCCAAGACGTTATCGTTCGAGAAGAAGATTGTGGTACAGATAAAGGCTTTACTGTTGGAGTTATCCAAGACGGTAAAGAAGTTATCGAGGGATTGTATGATCGTATTGAAGGTCGTTATGTTTTCGAAACGATTAAGCATCCGAAGACTGGTGAAATTATCATTCACCGTAATGAATTAATCGATTCTGACAAAGCACATGAAATCGTTGATGCTGGTGTCGGAAAATTACAAATTCGTTCCGTGCTTAGCTGCCGCGCTCGTCATGGTGTGTGTAAGAAATGTTACGGTCGTAACCTCGCTACAGGCAAATTTGTTGAAATCGGGGAAGCGGTTGGTATCATCGCTGCACAATCCATCGGTGAACCGGGAACACAGCTCACCATGCGTACGTTCCATACCGGGGGCGTTGCCGGTGACGATATCACTCAAGGTTTGCCTCGTATTCAGGAGCTCTTTGAAGCCCGGAATCCTAAAGGGCAAGCTACAATCAGTGAAATTGACGGTGTTATCAAAGAAATTCGCGAAGCCAAAGATCGTCGTGAAATCGAAGTCCAAGGCGAAGCTGAAACTAAAGTATATTCCGTTACCTATGGTTCCCGCTTGCGCGTAAGCGAAGGACAGGAAATCGAAGCGGGCGACGAGCTTACAGACGGTTCAATTGACCCGAAAGAAATATTGCGTATCAAAGGTATTCGCGGCGTTCAGAACTATATCCTGCAGGAAGTTCAACGCGTATATCGTAACCAAGGCGTAGAAATCAATGATAAGCACGTTGAGGTTATGATCAAGCAAATGCTTCGCAAGATTCGGATCGTTGATGCTGGAGATACTTCCTTGCTTCCGGGATCATTCGTTGATCTTTACGAATATGAAGTGGCGAACAAAGAAGCTATCCTGTCTGGTAAAGAGCCTGCTGTTGCTAAACCGGTATTGCTTGGTATTACCAAAGCATCGCTGGAAACAGATTCCTTCTTGTCTGCAGCTTCTTTCCAAGAAACAACTCGCGTTCTTACCGATGCTGCGATCAAAGGTAAAGTCGATAAACTTCTCGGTCTGAAAGAGAACGTAATTATCGGTAAACTGATTCCTGCCGGTACCGGTATGAATCGTTACCGCAGCATCCAGTTTGAAGAACCTGCTGATGAAGATCAAGCAGAAGAGAGCTTGGAACCTGTATCTGTTGAATAAGTAACATGGTTATAACGCCGATGCGGCACCGATGATATTTCGGGCTGCATCGGCGTTTTGTTTTTTGCTTAAGTGAATTGTTTGGTTGAGCATTGACAGGCTAGTATTTACTAGCTAAACTCAAGCTAGCAAATACTAGCCTAGTGAGATGATTATTATAGAAAAGCGAAATACCAAGCACGAAATCCTTATGGCAGCTTTATCCTTATTTGCTATTTATGGATTTGATGGTGTCTCGGTGAAAGAAATCGCCAAGAAAGTCGGAATCAAGGATAGCTCAATATACAAGCATTACACGAGCAAGCAGGAAATTTTCGACGCTATTTTGACCGAAGTTTCAGAAAGAATGCAAACCGCTTATAGAGAAATTTCGATGCCGGAGCAGCACAATCTTGTTCAGGAGTATGAAGTCATTTCACAGGATGCGCTTAAGGAATTATGCGTGAAATTATTTTCTTTTTATCTGACCGATGACGTATTGTTGAAATTCAGGAGGATGCTGACTATTGAACAGTATCGCAATGAGCAAGCATCCGCGCTATTCCGACGTTTTTTTATCAATGATGTCCTGGAATTTCAAACGGATTTGTTCAGCAAGCTCATCAGTCGTGGTGTATTTATCGAATGTGACCCGGCAGTAATGGCTCTTCATTTTTATTCTCCGTTATTCTTGATGCTGTACAAATATGATCTGAGAGACGTTAGCTCTCAAGAAGTAGCCAAACATATTGAAGATCACATCTCCGCTTTCTCCGCAAATTATTTAAAGAGTCGATTGGCAGAACCATGATAAACGTACTCGTAAAAGGAAGTGGATTATGTACTTAGTGGTTATCGCTGGTGTGCTAGGCATATTATTGTTGATAGAGCACATTCGCTGCCGGAACGAGGTGAAGCAGGCATATCGACGGTTGGCGGATTATAAGCCCAAGACATTATCCTTAAGCAGCGGTGAAATGACCTATGTGGATCAAGGTAGCGGTCCAGTTATTCTGGTAGCCCATGGAATAAGCGGAGGATACGATCAAGGCTTTTGGACGCTGAAGGACCGGGCTGACGAATACCGCATTCTTGCCCCGTCACGTTTTGGATATCTTGGAAGTTCCGTACCTGAGAAATCCGGACCGGGTGAGCAGGCCAAAGCATACGTCGAGCTGTTAGACAACCTGGGCATTGAACAAGTATACATTCTTGGAACTTCTGCGGGCGGAACAGTTGCGATCCGGTTTGCTCTGGATTATCCCGAAAGAACCAAGGGACTGATTTTATATTCGTCTGCTATGCCACTGCTGGAAAAGCCGGAACGCTATAGCGCTTATCAAGGTCCGCCGGGTTTTTTGTGTAATAACTTTGCCATGTGGTTGTTGCGACCTTTATTCCGCCCGTTCATGGGAATGGCTCCGGATACCATTTACACGATTCTCCCGGTTAATGAGCGGAGCAAGGGAATGCGGATCGATGCTTCGGTCGTCAACCTAGATATGGCAAAAAATTATGAGCAATATCCAATTGAAAATCTTCGTGTTCCGTCTCTGATCATTGCAGCGAAGGATGACAAACTATCTAACTTTGAAGCAATAGAGCGGGTTCTCCATCGTTTTCCTGATAACACCTTGATTGCATTTGAGGATGGAGGGCATATGATGGTCGGTCATGAACAAGAAATCGAAGAAGCGCTGGACTATTTTTTGAGTGCGAAACCGTAAGTGCTTGAATCTGTAAGCGTGTGAGATGCAAACGCCCGATGTCAGGAGGACGTATTATATGAGCTACGCTAACAACCGCGATTGGGAAAAAATCCAGAAGTACCTTCCTATTGAGAACCAAATGAAGGTCGGTACAGAACCGCAGGAATATTATATTTCCATCCAAAATATAGAGGTTCATATTGATCATTATAAAGTAGATAAACCCAAAGGCAGGGTCATAATCTTTCATGGAGTGGGCGGCAACGGGCGGTTGCTTTCCTTCATTGCTATACCACTAATGCGGTCTGGCTTTGAAGTGATTTGTCCTGATTTACCGCTCTATGGACATTCGAAATATCAGGGCGTAGTCACCTATGACATGTGGGTGAGCTGCGGAACGGAGATCGTGAATTACTTCCAGCGGGAGAAGCGGGATACATTCCTGTTTGGCTTAAGCGCGGGCGGAATGCTTGCGTATCAGATTGCAGCGCGATGTTCGGAAGTTTCCGGCATCATGGCTACTTGTATTTTGGATCAGCGCAACAGGAGCATCACGAAGCAAACGGCTGCAAATCCTTTTATGGCTGTTGCAGGCAACGCTATCCTTTCAATAATACATAGGGTAATAGGCTCAATGAAGATACCGATGAAAATGATAGCCAATATGAAGGCGATTGCGAATAATCAAGATTTGGCGAACCTCTTAATGCAGGACAAAAGATCCTCCGGCACACGTGTTTCCTTGGCTTTTGTCCACTCTATGCTGAACCCTCATTTGGAAATCGAACCCGAGGATTTCACGAAGTGCCCGTTTCTGCTGGTACATCCCGAAGAGGACCACTGGACAGATGTTCAACTGAGCCGATTGTTTTTCGATCGACTTGTCTGCAAGAAAGAGCTGTGGATGTTGGAGGGAGCAGGGCATTTTCCAATTGAGCCCGTGGGCTTAAAGCAACTCGAGACGTATTGTGTTGCATTTATGGAAAAATGTCTGACTGAAGAGGGGAACTATTTAAATTTGGAATGACCGCATGAGCCTGACGTGCCAGCAATTTTATTTCTGAAGGGCACTCAATAATTGCTTGACATCGCCTATTCGGAGTGATAATATATCAAAGTGCGTGAGTAAGGAGATAACCTGTGCTTTGGAGGACGATATCATGTCTAATCATAAAGGACTACAGGACGCTCATGTTAAAATCGGCACCAAGCAAACAGTCAGAATAGTAGAGCAAGGGTTAGCCGAAGAAGTATATGTAGCTGAAAATGCAGATCCGCGTCTTACATCCAAAATCATCGCACTTTGCAACCAGCATTCTGTCAAGGTAACCTTGGTACATACGATGGCCGATCTCGGCAAAGCGTGTGGAATAGATGTGGGAGCAGCGATGGCAGTGATCGTAAAACCATAGTAAATAGAACTGTTTTTGCATAGAGGGGGAACTCTCGGGCAAAAACTTTTCATTTGTTCTTTTATGAACCGCCTGGGTCTGTGGGCTTAATCAAGAGGTTTGTAAAGATACTTGAATCTTAAGGAAGGGGGTGGCAACAACATGCCAACTATTAACCAATTAGTCCGTAAAGGACGTCAAGACAAAGTGTACAAATCCAAATCGCCAGCACTTCAAAGAGGTTTTAATGCTTTGAAACGTGAGGCTACGGATCTTAGCTCACCACAAAAACGTGGGGTGTGCACTCGTGTAGGTACTATGACACCTAAGAAACCGAACTCCGCACTTCGTAAATATGCCCGTGTTCGCTTGACGAACCGTGTAGAGGTGACTGCTTACATTCCAGGTATCGGTCATAACCTTCAGGAGCACAGTGTTGTATTGATTCGCGGTGGTCGGGTCAAAGACCTTCCAGGGGTACGTTACCATATCGTACGTGGAGCTTTGGACACAGCTGGAGTGAACAATCGTATGCAAGCTCGTTCCAAATATGGCGCGAAACGTCCAAAAGCTAAGAAATCATAATTGATTTCAAAGTCAAGACGAAATTATAACGACGATTAAGGTTGTTATTAATATTGAAAGGGGGATAACCATGCCACGCAAAGGTCCAGTTACAAAAAGAGACGTATTGCCAGATCCGGTGTATAACAGCAAACTAGTTACTCGCTTGATCAATCGCATTATGCTCGACGGTAAACGCGGTGTTGCACAAAGTATTTTGTACAACGCATTTAACATTATCCAAGAACGTACAGGCAATGATCCAATGGAAGTGTTCGAAGCAGCAATCAAGAACATCATGCCAGTTCTGGAAGTTAAGGCTCGTCGTGTAGGTGGTGCAAACTACCAAGTACCTATCGAGGTTAAACCAGAAAGACGTACATCCTTGGGATTACGTTGGCTCGTAAACTACTCCCGCAACCGCGGCGAGAAGACAATGGAAGAGCGTTTGGCTGCTGAGATTATCGATGCATCCAACAACACTGGTGCTTCCGTTAAGAAACGTGAAGACACTCATAAAATGGCTGAAGCGAACAAAGCGTTTGCTCACTACCGCTGGTAGGATTCAGTCCATCCTAATAAATCTACATTTTGAAGGGAGACAAATTCATGGCAAGAGAGTTCTCCTTGAAAAATACACGTAATATCGGGATCATGGCGCATATTGACGCCGGTAAAACTACCACGACGGAACGTATCTTGTTCTACACAGGCATTACGCACAAAATCGGTGAGGTTCACGAAGGTGCGGCAACGATGGACTGGATGGAACAAGAACAAGAGCGCGGAATTACAATTACGTCCGCTGCAACGACCGCTCAATGGAAAGGTCACCGCGTAAATATCATCGATACCCCGGGACACGTTGACTTCACAGTTGAAGTTGAACGTTCCCTTCGTGTATTGGACGGGGCAGTAGGCGTGTTCAGTGCGAAGGAAGGCGTAGAGCCTCAGTCTGAAACTGTATGGAGACAGGCTGACAAATATAGCGTTCCTCGTATCGCTTATGTCAACAAAATGGATATCATCGGTGCTGACTATCTTAACGTAGTTAAAGATATGCGCGACCGTTTGCAAGCCAATGCAGTAGCGATTCAGCTGCCTATCGGTGCGGAAAATGATTTTGTCGGCATTATCGACATCATCACTCAAAAAGCTTATATGTATAAAGACGATTTGGGCCAAAACATCGAAGAAGTTGAAGTTCCTGCTAATTATGCAGCACAAGTTGAAGAGCTTCGTGCTGAATTGATCGAGAAGGTTGCTGAACTTGACGAAGATTTGACTATGAAATACCTTGAAGGTGAAGAAATCACTATCGAAGAACTGAAAGCTGCTCTTCGTAGAGGTGTAGTAGAGGTTAAAATTTTCCCTGTTGTTTGCGGATCTTCTTATCGCAACAAAGGTATCCAGCTTATGCTGGATGCAGTTATCGATTTCTTGCCAGCGCCAATCGACGTACCAAGTATCAAAGGACACTTGGACGACGGTAGCGAAGTAGAACGTCATTCTTCTGATGAAGAGCCGTTCGCAGCGCTTGCATTTAAAATCATGACAGACCCTTACGTTGGTAAGCTTACGTTCTTCCGTGTATACTCCGGTATTTTGCAATCCGGTTCGTATGTACTGAATGCAACGAAGAATAAACGCGAACGTATCGGACGTATCCTGCAAATGCATGCTAACAGTCGTAAAGAGATCACTGAAGTTTACTCCGGTGATATCGCAGCAGCTGTTGGTTTGAAAGATACAGGTACAGGTGATACACTGTGTGATGAGAAGGCTCCAGTAATTTTGGAATCCATGAACTTCCCTGATCCGGTTATCGAAATCGCTGTAGAACCTAAAACTAAGGCTGACCAAGATAAGATGGGTGTTGCTCTTGGTAAATTGACTGAGGAAGATCCTACTCTTCGTGCTCACACTGATGAAGAAACTGGTCAAACAATCCTTGCTGGTATGGGTGAGCTTCACCTTGATATCATCATCGATCGTATGCGCCGTGAATTCAAGGTTGAGACTAACGTAGGTAAACCTCAAGTTGCTTACCGTGAAACATTCAAAACACCAGCTCGCGTTGAAGGTAAATTCGTTCGCCAATCCGGTGGTCGTGGTCAATACGGTCACGTATGGGTTGAGTTCGAACCGCTTGAAGCAGGTACAGGCAACCAATTCGAAAGTAAAATCGTTGGTGGTTCCGTACCAAGAGAATACATCGCTCCTGCACAACAAGGTATTGAAGAAGCTATGAAGAATGGTGTCTTGGCAGGCTTCCCGCTTGTAGACGTTAAAGCCACAATCGTAGACGGTTCATACCATGATGTTGACTCCAGTGAAATGGCGTTTAAAATTGCAGGTTCCATGGCTCTGAAAGCAGCTAAAGACAAATGTGGAGCTGTTCTCCTCGAACCTATCATGAAAGTTGAAGTAACGGTTCCTGAAGAGTACATGGGTGATGTAATGGGTATGCTGAACTCCCGTCGTGGTCGCATCGAAGGTATGGATGCTCGCGGTGGTGCTCAAATTATCCGTGCTAAAGTACCTCTCTCCGAAATGTTCGGTTACTCGACAACACTTCGTTCCGGTACGCAAGGACGCGGCGTGTTCTCAATGGAACTTTCTCACTATGAAGAAGTTCCAAGAAACATCGCTGAAGAAATCGTATCGAAGAACAAAGGCGGAGAATAATTATTGTATCTACTAACTGGGGGATCTTAACAGGCTTGTTGTCTGGGAGGATTTCTCTGGTTAGTACAACATAACAATCCATATATTTAAGGAGGAAATGTTTAAAATGGCAAAGGCTAAATATGAACGTACTAAACCGCATGTTAATATCGGAACAATCGGTCACGTTGACCATGGTAAAACTACTTTGACTGCAGCAATCACAACTGTATTGTCCAAAACTTATGGCGGTGCTGCTGTAGCATTCGACCAAATCGATAAGGCTCCAGAAGAGCGCGAACGCGGTATCACAATCTCAACTGCACACGTTGAGTATGAAACAAACAACCGTCACTATGCACACGTTGACTGCCCAGGGCACGCCGACTATGTTAAAAACATGATCACTGGCGCTGCACAAATGGACGGAGCGATCCTGGTTGTATCCGCAGCTGACGGCCCAATGCCGCAAACTCGCGAGCACATCCTCTTGTCCCGTAACGTAGGTGTTCCTTACATCGTAGTATTCTTGAACAAATGCGATATGGTTGAAGACGAAGAGCTTCTTGAACTCGTTGAAATGGAAGTTCGCGATCTCTTGAACGAATATGAATTCCCAGGCGATGACACTCCAATCACTCGTGGTTCTGCTCGTGAAGCGTTGCAAAACCCTGAAGGCGAATGGGCTAAGAAAATCGTTGAAATGTTCGAAACTATCGACACTTACATCCCGCTTCCAGAGCGTCCAATCGACAAACCGTTCCTTATGCCTGTCGAAGACGTATTCTCCATCACTGGCCGTGGTACAGTTGCTACAGGTCGTGTAGAGCGTGGTACTGTTAAAGTTGGCGACGAGATCGAAATCGTAGGTATCCAAGAAGAAACTAAGAAATCCGTCGTTACTGGCGTAGAAATGTTCCGTAAATTGCTCGATTCCGCTCAAGCGGGCGACAACATCGGCGCATTGCTCCGTGGTGTAGACCGTGCTCAAATCGAACGTGGTCAAGTTCTTGCAAAACCAGGTTCAGTTAATCCGCATACTGAGTTCTCCGCTCAAGTATACGTTTTGACTAAAGAAGAAGGTGGCCGTCATAAGCCTTTCTTCACTGGTTACCGTCCACAATTCTATTTCCGTACAACTGACGTAACAGGTGTTATCAACCTGCCAGAAGGTACTGAAATGGTTATGCCTGGTGACAACATCGAAGTAACAGTACAACTGATTGCTCCAATCGCGATTGAAGAAGGAACTCGTTTCTCCATCCGTGAAGGTGGACGTACAGTAGGTTCTGGCGCAGTTGTTAACATCAGCAAATAATTAGGTTTTCAACCTAATTACAGAGAGCTGTTCTGGTCAACAGACCGGGCAGCTCTTTTTATTTTGAAAACATTAAAAGTAATTGTTGCATTTAAAACAACTTTTCTATATAATAATGAATGTTGTTCTGTGACGTTGCGATGATGTGAGAGGTTACTGACACACCCGGCCCCTTTGCCATGGGAGAGTGGTCAGAAAATTTTCACGGAGTATGTCCGATACCAAATTGGGCGATAGAAGGAGGGACTAAAATGGCAAAGCAAAAAATTCGTATTCGTTTGAAAGCTTACGACCACAGAATTCTTGATCAATCCGCAGAGAAAATCGTTGAAACGGCAAAACGTTCTGGTGCTGGTGTTTCCGGACCAATTCCGCTGCCAACTGAAAAACAAGTTATTACTATTCTCCGTGCGGTACACAAGTACAAGGATTCTCGGGAACAATTCGAACAACGGACGCATAAACGTCTGATCGACATTGTTAATCCGACTCCACAAACTGTGGATGCCTTGATGCGCTTGGACCTGCCGTCCGGTGTAGATATCGAAATCAAATTGTAATATCCATTTAGCAATGGAATCAGGAAAGGAAAAGAGGTGTCAACATGAAAGGTATCTTAGGGAAAAAGCTTGGAATGACTCAAGTGTTTACTCCGGAAGGGAATGTTATTCCTGTAACGGTTATTGAGGCAAGTGCCAATGTTGTTCTTCAGAAGAAAGATGTAGAGAACGACGGCTATGAAGCGATTCAAATCGGTTACTCCGATAAGAAAGAATCAAGAACTAACAAGCCTGAAGCAGGTCATGCTAAGAAGGCTAATACAACGCCTAAGCGCTACGTTCGTGAAATTCGCAATGTTGATTTGGCAGGATATGAAGTTGGCCAAGAGGTCAAAGTTGATATCTTCGCTGAAGGCGAATTTGTTGACGTAACAGGTATTTCGAAGGGTAAAGGATTCCAAGGCGTTATCAAACGCTGGGGACAAAGCCGCGGCCCTATGGCGCACGGTTCCCGTTACCATCGTAGACCAGGTTCCATGGGTTCCATTCAAGCGAACCGCGTTCCTAAAGGCAAACGCCTGCCAGGACACATGGGTAGTGAAACAGTAACCATTCAAAACCTTGAAGTGATCAGAGTGGATGCAGAACGTAACGTAATCCTCGTTAAAGGTTCGATCCCAGGTCCTAAAAACAGTTTTGTAAAAGTGAAAGAAACTATTAAGAAATAATTGAATGAAGAAAGGAGGAACAAGAAATGCCAAAAGTAGCACTTTTTAATGTTAGTGGTAGCCAAGTAGGCGAAGTGGAATTGAACGATGCAGTATTCGGTATTGAACCGAACACTCATGTGCTTCATGAAGCGGTTGTTATGCAACGTGCATCCCTTCGTTTTGGTACACATAAAGTAAAAGGACGCTCCGAAGTTCGCGGCGGTGGCCGTAAACCTTGGAAACAAAAAGGAACAGGACGCGCTCGTCAAGGTTCCATTCGCTCCCCGCAATGGGTTGGCGGTGGCGTTGTATTCGGACCAACTCCGCGCAGCTATTCCTATAAATTGCCGAAGAAAGTTCGTCGTTTGGCGATTAAATCGGCTTTGTCTTCTAAAGTAATCGATCAAGACATCATTGTGCTTGATGCTCTTACTTTGAATGCACCTAAAACTAAAGAGTTTGCAGCGATTTTGAACAACCTGAAAGTGGATCGTAAAGCATTGGTAGTAGCACCTAGCTATGATGACAATGTTGCTCTTTCCGCACGTAACATCCCAGGTGTTAAATTCGTAGCAGCTGACGGCATTAATGTTCTTGATGTGCTTACGCACGACAAGCTGATCATTACGAAAGAAGCAGTTCAGAAGGTAGAGGAGGTGCTCGCGTAATGAAAGATCCTCGTGATATTATCAAGCGCCCGGTGATTACGGAACGTACGGCTGGATACATGGATGGCATGAAGTATGTGTTTGAAGTGGATATTCGTGCTAACAAGACCGAAATCAAGCAAGCTGTAGAAGCGATCTTTAATGTAAAAGTGAGCAATGTTAATACCTTGCGTGTTCCTGCAAAACCAAAACGTTATGGCCGTCATTTCGGATACAGATCCGAATGGAAAAAAGCGTTCGTAACATTGGCTGAAGGCAGCAAACCGCTCGAGTTTTTTGAATCGGTATAAATCGTTAAAGTAAGGAGGGAAATCTAGTGCCAATTAAAAAGTACAAACCGACATCCCCTGCTAGACGCGGTATGTCTGTGTCAACTTTTGAAGAAATCACAACGAATCAGCCTGAGAAATCATTGCTTGCACCACTGAGCAAAACGGCTGGACGTAATAACCAAGGTAAAATTACAGTTCGTCACCATGGCGGCGGACACAAACGTAAATACCGTATTATCGACTTCAAACGGAACAAAGATGGAATTCCAGGCCGCGTTGCTACGATTGAGTACGACCCGAACCGGACTTCTAACATCGCTTTGATCCATTATGCAGACGGTGAAAAACGCTACATTCTAGCTCCAAAAGGGCTTAAAGTAGGCGACGTTATCGAATCTGGAGTAGGATCCGATATCAAAATCGGTAATGCTCTTCCTCTGGAAAACATTCCAGTAGGTACAGTTATCCACAACATTGAGTTGAAACCTGGTAAAGGTGGACAACTCGTTCGTGCAGCTGGTACTGAAGCTCAATTGCTCGGTAAAGAAGAAAAATACGTAACAGTTCGCCTTTCATCTGGTGAAGTTCGTAAAATTCTTAAAGTTTGCCGCGCTACAATTGGTTCTGTAGGTAACGGTGACCACGAACTTGTTAAGATCGGTAAAGCTGGACGCAACCGCTGGCTTGGACAACGTCCTGAAGTACGCGGTGTTGTTATGAACCCTAACGATCACCCTCACGGTGGTGGTGAAGGTCGCGCTCCTATCGGTCGTAAATCTCCATTGTCTCCTTGGGGCAAACCGACCCTTGGTTACAAAACGCGTAAAAAAGGTAAGGCATCTGATAAATATATCGTTCGCCGCCGCACGAAGTAATCCGCCTTCTGCGGATCGCTTCGCGGCTGTGGATGAAAGATGGAATCGAGCAGCGTAACGAAGGGAGGATATCTTAATGGGTCGCAGTCTGAAAAAAGGGCCATTTATTGATGGTTACTTGCTTAAGAAAGTGGAAGAAGTGAACGCTTCGAACAAGAAGGTGGTTATCAAAACTTGGTCACGTCGTTCTACAATTTTCCCGCAATTCATTGGTCATACGTTCGGAGTTTATGACGGCCGTAAACATGTGCCAGTATACGTTACTGAGGATATGGTAGGACATAAACTGGGCGAATTTGCTCCAACCCGTACCTACAAAGGTCATACGGACGACGATAAGAAAACGAGACGTTAATAATAAGTTCTTCGTTTGAGAGGAGGTAAAACAAATGGAAGCTAAAGCACATGCAAGGTCAATTCGCATCGCTCCACGGAAAGCTCAACTCGTTGTTGATTTGATCCGCGGCAAGCAAGTTGGCGAAGCTATCGCAATTCTCCGCCACACTCCAAAAGCGGCTTCCCCGATCGTGGAAAAGCTTTTGAACTCGGCGATTGCTAATGCTGAACATAATTATTCTCTGGATGTAAATAAATTGGTTGTATCTCAAGCTTATGTGAACCAAGGTCCGACAATGAAACGTTTCCGCCCTCGTGCAATGGGACGCGCAAGCCGGATCAACAAACGCACCAGCCACATTACATTGGTGGTATCCGAAAAATAAGGAGGGAAAACGTGTGGGCCAAAAGGTAAATCCGGTCGGATTACGAGTAGGGATTATCCGTGATTGGGAATCTAAATGGTACGCAGGCAAAGATTTTGGTGATCTTTTGCTTGAAGACGTGAAAATTCGTGAACACCTGAAAAATAAATTGAAAGACTCTGCTGTATCTCGTATTGAAATTGAGAGAGCAGCTAATCGTGTGAACGTAACGATCCACACTGCCAAGCCTGGTATGGTAATTGGTAAAGGTGGTTCTGAAGTAGAAAATCTGCGTAATGAAATTACAAAAATCGCAGGTGGTAAAAAGGTTCACATTAACATCTCTGAAATTAAATACCCTGATCTTGACGCAATTCTAGTTGCAGAAAGCATCGCACAACAATTGGAACGTCGTGTTTCTTTCCGTCGTGCGCTGAAACAAGCAATTCAAAGAACTATGCGCTCAGGAGCAAAAGGGATTAAAACAGCAGTCAGCGGTCGTCTTGGCGGTGCTGAAATTGCTCGTTCGGAAGGCTACAGTGAAGGAACTGTTCCACTTCATACGCTCCGCGCCGACATCGATTACGGTACGGCAGAAGCGCATACAACTTATGGCCGTATCGGCGTAAAAGTATGGATCTATCGTGGAGAGGTTCTTCCTACGGCTAAGAAACAACAAGCTGCTCAGGAAGGAGGCAACTAATCATGTTGGTACCAAAACGCGTAAAACACCGCAAGCAACAACGCGGTAATATGAGAGGCCAAGCTAAAGGCGGCACTGAACTCAACTTCGGTGAATACGGTCTGCAAGCTCTTGAGCCAACTTGGATTACTAACCGTCAAATCGAAGCAGCGCGTATTGCAATGACGCGTTACATCAAACGTGGCGGTAAAGTATGGATTAAAATTTTCCCTGACAAGCCGATTACTCAAAAGCCTCTTGAAGTCCGGATGGGTAGCGGTAAAGGTAACGTAGAAAAATGGGTCGCAGTTGTGAAACCAGGCAAAATCATGTTTGAGCTTGCCGGTGTATCTGAAGAAATCGCACGTGAAGCTATGCGTCTTGCTGCTCACAAACTGCCGATCAAAACTAAGTTTGTGAAACGTGAAGAATTGGGTGGTGAAGCAAATGAAAGCTAATGAACTTCGCAACTTAACCACTGCTGAGATTGAACAAAAGGTCGCAGGTTTTAAAGAAGAACTCTTTAACCTCCGTTTTCAATTGGCTACTGGCCAACTCGATAACCCGACTCGTATCCGTGACGTGCGTAAGGAAATAGCTCGTGCTAAAACCGTATTACGTCAAAGAGAACTTGGGATCATTAGTTAATAAAGCGCCCTTATCCTAAGAAGAGCGTTTAATTCCAGGAAGGAGGCTAACCATGAGCGAACGTAATGCCCGTAAAGTGCAAATTGGTAAAGTCGTCAGCGACAAAATGGATAAAACCATCGTTGTAGCTGTAGAAACCTATAAGAAACATGATTTGTACCACAAGCGCATTAAATACACGAAGAAATTTAAAGCGCATGATGAGAACAATACAGCAAAGATTGGTGATATCGTAAAAATCGCTGAAACTCGTCCATTGTCCAAAGACAAACGTTGGAGACTTGTTGAAGTGGTAGAAGAAGCGGTAATCATCTAATTGCTCGGTAGCTTAGACTGAAAGGAGGAAATATCCATGATTCAACCATTTACACGTTTGCATGTTGCTGACAACTCCGGCGCGAAGGAATTGATGTGTATCCGCGTTTTGGGTGGTACCGGTCGTCGTACAGCGCAAATCGGTGACTTGATCGTTTGTTCTGTAAAACAAGCAACACCAGGCGGCGTTGTCAAAAAAGGTGACGTAGTCAAAGCGGTTGTTGTTCGTACAAAACGTTCGGTTCGTCGTAAAGACGGTTCCTACATTGCATTTGATGAAAATGCAGCAGTTGTAGTTAAGGATGACAAGAGCCCACGCGGTACTCGTATTTTCGGACCTGTTGCTCGCGAACTTCGTGATAGAGATTTCATGAAAATCGTTTCCTTGGCTCCGGAAGTTATCTAAAACCTAACCCCGATAATTAAGCTGAAGAAACAGGAGGTGTACGAAAATGCCAAGACTGAAAAAAGTTCTTGAATCCCATAACAATAAGCTGCACGTTAAAAAGGACGATAATGTTATCGTAATCAGCGGTAAAGACAAAGGTAAAAAAGGTCGCGTCATCGCTGCTTATCCTCGTGAAAATCGTGTGCTTGTCGAAGGCGTCAATATGGTTAAGAAGCATCAAAAGCCTAACCAATTGAATCCTCAAGGCGGCATTATCGAGAAAGAAGCTCCGATTCACGTATCGAACGTTATGCATGTTGATCCTAAGAGCGGAAAAGTAACTCGTATCGGTTACAAAGTATTGGACAACGGTAAAAAAGTTCGTGTTGCGAAAAAATCCGGAGAAGTAATCGACTAATCCAGAAACGTCAAGAAAGGAGGTCCATGATTCATGGCAGCAAGATTGAAAGAACGCTTTTTGAACGAAGTAACACCTGCTTTGATTCAAAAATTCAACTATTCCACTGTAATGCAAGTGCCTAAAATTGAGAAGGTTGTAATCAACATGGGTGTTGGTGAAGCTGTATCCAACTCTAAGGTGCTTGATTCTGCGGTTAATGATTTGCAATTGATTTCTGGTCAAAAACCGGTTATCACTCGCGCTAAAAAATCTATCGCAGGTTTCAAACTCCGTGAAAACATGCCGATCGGTGTGAAGGTAACTCTTCGCGGCGAGCGTATGTATCATTTCTTAGATAAACTGTTTAACGTTACGCTTCCTCGTGTACGTGACTTCCACGGTGTATCAACGAAAGCATTTGACGGACGTGGTAACTATACACTCGGTCTTAAAGAACAACTGATCTTCCCGGAAATCGAATATGATCAAGTTGATAAAGTGCGCGGTATGGATATCGTAATCGTAACTACGGCTAAAACTGACGAAGAGTCTCGCGAATTGCTGACTGGACTTGGTATGCCTTTTGTGAAATAAGAACGTATTTTATTCTCCGAAACTATTTAGGAGGTGTCAGGCTAAGTGGCAAAAACTTCGATGAAAGTTAAACAACAACGTACACCTAAATTCAAGGTACGGGCATATACCCGTTGCGAACGTTGTGGTCGTCCACATTCGGTGCTGCAAAAGTACAAAATATGCAGAATTTGCTTCCGTGAATTAGCTTATAAAGGCCAGATTCCTGGCGTGAAAAAAGCAAGCTGGTAATTAATCAACAACGGGAAGGAGGTTTACACGTATGACTATGTCAGATCCAATTGCAGATATGCTTACACGTATTCGTAACGCGAACACGGTTCGCCACGAAACTGTAGAGCTTCCTGCGTCCACGATCAAAAAACAAATCGCTGAAATCTTGAAGCGTGAAGGTTTTATCCGTGATGCAGAATATGTTGAAGATAACAAACAAGGGATCATTCGTATTTTCCTGAAATACGGTCCTAACAATGAGCGCGTCATCTCTGGACTTAAGAGAATCAGTAAACCAGGCCTTCGCGTGTACACGAAAAGTAACGAAGTTCCTCGTGTCCTCGGCGGCTTGGGTATCGCGATTATCTCCACTTCCAAAGGTGTCATGACTGACAAGGAAGCTCGCCAGTCCAAAGCCGGCGGCGAAGTTGTCTGCTACGTTTGGTAATTAACGTCTTATAACAAGGAGGTGCAATAAATGTCTCGTATTGGTCGCAAACCAATTACAGTACCAAGTGGTGTGGATATCACACTCGATAATAGCGTCATTACAGTTAAAGGACCAAAAGGCTCCTTGACTCGCGAACTTCATAAGGACATCAAGGTTTCAGTTCAAGGGAGCGAAATCGTGGTTGAACGTCCTTCTGATAATAAATTGCATCGTTCTCTACACGGTACAACTCGCAGTGTAGTGAACAACATGGTGAGTGGAGTAACCGAAGGCTTCACAAAAACACTCGAACTGGTTGGCGTAGGGTACCGCGCAAGCAAATCCGGCGAGAAGCTCGTTCTTAACGTTGGTTATTCTCATCCGGTTGAAATCACTCCTGAAGCTGGTATCGCATTCGAAGTTCCTTCGAATACGAAGATCATCGTGAGTGGAATCAATAAAGAACGCGTTGGTGAATACGCTGCGAAAATTCGTTCTGTACGTGAACCTGAGCCATACAAGGGTAAAGGTATTAAGTACGAAGGCGAACGCATCATTCGTAAGGAAGGTAAAGCCGGTAAGAAGAAATAAAATTCTTCTTAGCGGTCTTCCTATGGCGTGTTAACATGAACGGCTTGCAGGCTTGTGAAGGTAAACCGAAGGGAGTGAAATGGAAGTCATGATTACAAAAGGCGATAAAAACAAAGCCCGTCTGAAAAGACACTTGCGTGTACGGAAAAAAATCCAAGGAACGGCGGAACGTCCAAGACTTAACGTGTACCGCTCTTCCAAACATATTTATGTACAATTGATCGACGATGTAGCTGGCGTAACTATCGTATCTGCTTCTACAGTAGATAAAGAAGTGAGCGGCGAAATCAATAACGGCGGCAACGTAGAAGCTGCTCGTAAAGTCGGCGAATTGGTTGCAAAACGTGCACAAGATAAAGGCCACAAAGTTGTTGTATTCGACCGTGGAGGATACCTCTACCATGGACGTATTCAAGCATTGGCTGACGCTGCCCGTGAAGCAGGTCTTGAATTCTAAAATATTTGCTAAAAGGAGGTTAACGACTTGCGTGTAGATCCGAACACTCTAGAATTGTCTGAAAGAGTTGTAAATATTAACCGCGTAGCTAAAGTAGTTAAAGGCGGACGCCGTTTTAGCTTCAGTGCTCTTGTAGTTGTCGGCGACGGCAAAGGCTGGGTAGGCGCTGGTATCGGTAAAGCTGGCGAAGTTCCTGATGCGATCCGCAAAGGTATTGATGACGCTAAGAAAAATCTTGTGTATGTTCCACTCGTAGGAACTACTATTCCTCACCTTGTTACTGGACATTTCGGTGCTGGTCGTGTGCTGTTGAAACCTGCATCTGAAGGTACAGGGGTTATCGCCGGTGGACCAGTTCGTGCTGTTCTTGAACTTGCTGGTGTAGGCGACATTCTTACAAAATCTTTAGGTTCTTCGAATTCCATCAACATGGTTAACGCGACTTTGGAGGGCTTGTCCCGTCTGAAACGCGCTGAAGATGTTGCGAAATTACGCGGTAAATCCGTCGAAGAACTTCTCGGTTAAGGAGGGAATCTCATGGCTAAACTGCAAATTACCCTCGTGCGTAGTTTGATCGGTCGTCCGGAGAACCAACGTACTACCGTGAAAACTTTGGGACTTCGCAAGATTAACCAAAGCGTGGTACACAATGACAATCCAGCCATTCGTGGTATGGTGAATCATGTAAGCCACCTGGTTAAAGTTCAAGAAATCGCGGAGTAATCCACAGGACTGACTGCGAAACATCACTTTGATCCATAGAGTTAACCCGGTTAACGGGTTAACAATATGCTCAAATGTCAACAATAAATAAGGAGGTGCAACGAACGATGAAGTTACATGAGCTTTCCCCAGCTGCTGGATCACGTCATGAACGTAAACGTGTTGGTCGTGGTACTGGTAGTGGCATGGGTAAAACATCTACGCGTGGTCACAAAGGTCAAAACGCTCGTTCCGGCGGTGGCGTACGTCCGGGCTTCGAAGGCGGACAAAACCCGCTGTATCGTCGCTTGCCAAAACGCGGATTTACGAATCCGACGCGGAAAGAGTATGCGATTGTGAACATCGAGGAACTTAACAACTTTGCGGCGGATACGGAAGTAACTCCTGAACTGTTGTTTGAACAAGGAATCGTGAAAAATGCGAAAAGCGGCATCAAGATTCTTGGCAACGGTGAAGTGACTGTTAAATTGACAGTTAAAGCAAATAAGTTCTCTCAATCTGCGGTAGAGAAAATCGAGGCTGCCGGCGGTAAAACCGAGGTGATCTAATGTTTAAAACCATTAAGAACATATGGCATGTTCAGGACCTGCGCAATAGAATTCTCTTCACACTGTTTGTCTTCATTATTTACCGGATCGGTTCTTTCGTTCCGGTTCCGGGCGTTGATACGTCGGTGTTTGAATCAGTGAACAGTGCGGGAAGTGAGTTGTTCGGGCTCTTGAACACCTTCTCGGGCGGTGCACTCAAGAATTTCTCGATCTTTGCGCTCGGGATTATGCCTTATATCACGGCATCTATCATAGTCCAGCTTCTATCTATGGATGTAATTCCAAAATTTGCGGAATGGGCTAAACAAGGTGAGCATGGCAAAAAGAAAATGGCTCAGGTTACTCGCTACGGCACAGTAATTTTGGCTATTATCCAAGCTTTTGCTACTTCAGTTGGTTTCAACCGCTTGTATGGAACGGAAATGGTGCCTAATGCAAGCTTTGCTGACTATCTTGTAATTGCAATTGTTTTGACTGCAGGTACGTCCTTCTTGATGTGGCTTGGTGAGCAAATTACTGAAAAGGGTATTGGTAACGGTATTTCACTGATTATCTTTGCCGGGATCGTTGCTGCTATTCCATCTCACATTCAGAGTATCGCTCAATCCGAGTTTATGGTAGAGGGTCAAACCTTTATGAATGTGGTTAAATCAATTGCGATTGTACTTGTGTGTGTATTGATCGTTATCGGTGTTATCTATATCCAGCAGGCTATTCGGAAAATTCCGGTACAGTATGCTAAACGTGTTGTAGGTAACAAGATGTACGGTGGACAAAATACGCATATTCCGCTCAAAATTAATGCAGCGGGCGTTATTCCAGTTATTTTTGCTGTATCTTTGCTGCAATTCCCTGTTGTAATCGCCAGCTTCTGGTCGACCCATACATGGGCGAAATGGATTAGCGATAATTTCGCTATTGACCATGCTTTAGGTATGGTACTTTATATTGTCATGATCATTGGCTTTACGTTCTTCTATACGTTTGTACAGATGAACCCTCAGCAAATGGCAGATAATATGAAGAAAAATGGTGGGTATATTCCGGGGATTCGTCCAGGTAAAACAACGGCCACTTATCTGACTAAAGTTTTGACTCGTCTGACAATGACCGGTGCCATTTTCTTGGCTGTAATTTCCATCCTGCCTATCGGTTTGGGTGCATTGGCTAACTTGCCACGTGGTGTTCAAATCGGTGGTACTTCGATCCTGATCGTTATCGGTGTTGCACTGGATACGATGAAGACAATCGAAGGACAATTAATTAAGCGTCACTATAAAGGCTTTATTAATAAATAGTCGATAGGTTCCAGGACCGAGTTCGGATTCTGAGCTCTCCTGGCGCCTATTGTGCTGTTTTCTTAATAGAATTAGTCTTGGAGGGAGTGATAGACATGAACATTTTATTCATGGGACCTCCTGGAGCAGGTAAAGGAACACAAGCAGAGGCCATTGTTAACGAATTCGGCATTCCGCACATCTCCACAGGCGATGCATTTCGTCTGGCGATCAAGCAGGCAACTCCTGTTGGAATGCAAGCGAAAGAGTACATGGATAAAGGTCTTCTGGTACCTGATGATGTAACGGTCGGTATCGTTCGTGAGCGTCTTCAGCAGTCCGATTGCGAAAAAGGTTTTTTATTGGACGGTTTTCCAAGAACCCTTTCGCAAGCGGAAGCGCTAGAAGAGCTGCTTAGCGGGTTAGGTAGAAAGCTGGAACATGTCATCAACTTGAAAGTGGACCGTAGCAAACTGCTCGCCCGTCTTACCGGACGTCGGATTTGTAAGTCTTGCGGATCTACATTTCATGTGATCTTTAACCCACCTGTTCAGGAAGGTGTTTGTGATAAGTGCGGCGGCGAGTTGTATCAGCGCTCCGACGATAATGAAGAGAGCGTAGGAACAAGGCTCGACGAATATATCAACAAAACAGCACCTCTCCTCAAGTTCTATGAAGATAAAGGACTCCTTCGTCAAATAGATGGAGAACAGGAAATTGGTACGGTAACTAAAGAAATCGTATCTATACTGCGAGGTTAGGTATAATGATCATTTGTAAATCCGAAACGGAACTGGGCTTTATGAGAGAAGCGGGGCGCATCGTCGCGGAAACGCACAAGCTCATGGCAAAATCGATTGAGCCTGGCATTACGACGGGCGAGCTCGATCACATTGCCGATAAGTTCATTCGCAGTCAAGGCGCTTTGCCGTCTTTCAAAGGCTACAACGGTTTTCCTTACAGCATTTGCGCTTCGGTCAATGAAGAATTGGTGCATGGATTTCCTGGCAAACGCAAATTGAACGAAGGCGACATCGTCAGTCTTGACATTGGCGCTGAGTATCGTGGTTTTCACGGAGATTCAGCTTGGACCTATCCGGTTGGAGAAATTTCAGAAGAGGCCAAGAAGCTTCTGGAAGTCACCGAAGGATCGCTTTATGCAGGTCTAGCGCTTGTCAAACCGGATGTACGCTTGTTCACCATCTCGCATGAAATCCAGAAATTCATAGAAGATGCAGGTTTTTCGGTTGTTCGTGAATATGTCGGTCACGGCATAGGCTCTGAGCTTCATGAAGAACCGCAAATTCCAAATTACGGCACTCCGGATCGTGGTCCACGTCTTAAACCTGGCATGGTGCTCGCGATTGAGCCAATGGTTAATGTTGGCAAACGGTATGTCAGAACACTGGAAGATAATTGGACGGTCGTGACGGTGGACGGTTCACTATGTGCCCACTTTGAGCATACAGTAGCTGTTACAGCGGACGGCATGGAAATTTTCACTAAGCTGGATGCGTAGGTGATGAAGGTGAAGCACCTCAAGGTAGCGCAGCTCGGTCAATTGGTGAAAGTTCTGAAGGGTAGAGATGCAGGGGATGTTTACGTGATCATCGGATTTGTCGATGACAAATTTGTGCTTATCGCGGATGGGAACAGACGAAAGTTTGATCAGCCTAAACGGAAAAACCTGCAGCATCTTGAGCTTCAGCCGATGATCAGCGGCGAGGTTGTTCAAAGTTTGCAAGAATGCGGCTTCGTAACAAATGGTAAACTGCGTTTCGCAGTGAACGCTTTTACGGAATTCGCCAATTCTAATGCCGAAGAGAAAGGAGACTGACTGTGGCTAAAGAAGATGTCATTGAAGTCGAAGGTACGGTTGTAGAGCCGTTGCCAAATGCTACATTTAAGGTTGAACTGGAGAATGGTCATCAAATTCTTGCTCATGTATCCGGTAAGCTGCGTATGCACTTTATTCGGATTCTAACTGGTGATAAAGTTGTTGTACAACTATCGCCATACGATCTTACTAAAGGTCGTATTACGTATCGTAAATAGATTTAGTACCATTTGTAACAAATGTGTGTTATTATATTCAGGTTGAGTAAAACTAGAATTCCTTACGAAGAGAGTTTTGCTTCGCAAAACAAGCATACGGTGATGATGAGAGTTTTGCTCTGCAGAACTTTAAGGAGGTAATCAACATGAAGGTAAGACCTTCTGTGAAGCCAATTTGCGAAAAATGCAAAGTCATTCGTCGCAAAGGCAATGTCATGGTGATTTGCGAAAATCCAAAACACAAACAAAAACAAGGTTAAAGAAGGGGGTGTAGCGTAAAATGGCACGTATAGCTGGTGTGGATTTGCCACGTGATAAACGCGTTGAGATCGCCTTAACTTACATTTTCGGAATCGGTAAAACGACTTCCCAGAAAATCCTGAACACTACAGGCATCAATCCGGACACTCGTGTTCGTGATTTGACGGAAGATGAGGTTAGCAAACTACGCGAAACGATCGACAAAACAGTCAAGGTTGAAGGTGACTTGCGTCGTGAAATTTCCTTAAATATTAAACGATTGATTGAAATCGGCTGCTATCGCGGTGTTCGTCATCGTCGTGGCTTGCCTGTTCGTGGACAACGTACTAAAACGAATGCCCGTACTCGTAAGGGTCCTCGTCGTACTGTAGCGAACAAGAAGAAATAAGAAGGGGGGATAACAGACAATGGCTAAACCAAAAAAAGTCGTACGTACTAAACGTCGTGACCGTAAAAATATTGAAACTGGTGTGGCACATATCCGCTCTACCTTCAATAACACTATTGTTACGATTACTGATCCACATGGTAACGCAATTTCTTGGGCAAGCTCAGGTGGTCTTGGATTTAAGGGTTCCCGTAAATCCACTCCATTCGCTGCTCAAATGGCTGCGGAATCTGCTGCAAAAGCGGCAATGGAACATGGTATGAAGAGCGTTGAGGTTATGGTTAAAGGTCCTGGAGCCGGTCGTGAAGCCGCTATCCGCTCCTTGCAAGCTGCAGGCCTTGAAGTTAACATGATCAAAGACGTTACTCCAATTCCTCACAACGGATGCCGTCCTCCAAAACGCCGTCGTGTATAATGAAGCCGCCTTTTGTGTGGTATAACAACGGCATTAATTGGTAACAATGGATGTTTAGGCATACTACATGATCGACTTCGATAGACATGGCAGTTTCTGAAGGAAGACGTTTTGAAGGAGGGGTACTTTCGTGATAGAAATCGAAAAGCCGAAAATTGAGACCGTAGAAGTTAACGATGAAGGCACCTATGGGAAATTTGTAGTAGAACCGCTCGAGCGTGGTTATGGAACCACACTGGGCAACTCGCTTCGCCGAATTTTGCTCTCTTCTCTACCAGGTGCAGCGGTAACCTCGGTCCAAATCGATGGTGTTCTGCATGAATTCGCGACAATCCCGGGTGTAATGGAAGACGTTACGGAAATCATTCTGAATCTGAAGGCACTTTCGCTTAAAATTCATTCCGATGAAGAGAAAATTCTCGAAATCGATGCTGAAGGCGAAGGCGTTATTACAGCAGGTGATATTCGTGCGGATAGCGATGTGGAGATTCTGAACCCGGATTTGCACATTGCAACTCTTGAACCAGGTTCCAGACTTCATATGCGCATTTATGCTGGCCGTGGTCGCGGTTATGTTCAAGCGGATAAGAATAAACGTGATGACCAACCAATTGGTGTCATTCCCGTCGATTCGATCTATACCCCGATTGCTCGTGTCAATTATGTTGTAGAAAATACACGTGTTGGCCAAGTAACCAACTATGACAAGCTTACGCTTGAAGTATGGACCGATGGTAGCATTAGACCTGAAGAAGCGGTTAGTCTCGGTGCTAAAATTTTGACCGAGCATCTCTTCCTGTTCGTTGGATTAACGGATGAAGCGAAGGACGCTGAAATCATGGTTGAAAAAGAAGAAGACAAAAAAGAGAAAGTTCTTGAAATGACGATTGAAGAGCTCGATCTCTCTGTTCGTTCTTATAACTGCCTCAAACGTGCTGGTATCAATACCGTACAAGAGCTGACTACGAAAACAGAAGAAGACATGATGAAGGTTCGTAACCTTGGTCGCAAGTCTTTGGAAGAAGTTCAAGAGAAGCTCGAAGAGCTTGGTTTAGGATTACGTACGGAAGAATAATCTCTTTTGAATCGTTCTAGCGAAGGAGGGAAAACTCATGGCATACCAAAAGTTGGGTCGCGACTCCAGTGCGCGTAAAGCTTTGTTCCGTGACCTGGTAACTGACCTGTTCTTATATGAACGCATCCAAACGACTGAGGCTAAAGCGAAAGAAGTTCGTTCTATCGCTGAAAAGCTGATCACCAAAGCAAAACGTGGAGATCTGCATGCTCGTCGTCAAGTTGCAGCTTATGTTCGTCGCGAATCTATCGATGGACAACAAGATGCAATTCAAAAGCTGTTCTCGGAATTGGCACCTCGCTATTCCGAGCGTCCAGGCGGATACACTCGTATCATGAAGCTGGGACCACGCCGCGGCGATTCTGCCCCTATGGTTTACTTGGAATTGGTAGACCGGGCTTAATTGCGGAGGATATCTCCACCGCAGCTATAGTGAAAACTCTCTGACGGCTCGCCGCTTTAGGCACAGCTCGAAGAGAGTTTTTCTATGTTAAAAGCTGATTTTATTTTGTGTTTTGGAAGGAGGAGCTCATTTGCGCAATTTATTAATGACAGTCAGCTATGATGGAACGAATTATTTTGGCTTTCAAACCCAGCCTGATGGTAACACGGTCCAGGATTATTTAGAATCGGCAATTGCCGGATTAACAGGTGAAATTGTTAAAATACATGGATCAGGAAGAACTGATGCCGGGGTACATGCACGAGAGCAGCCGTTTCATTTCCAGACGAAATCGCAAATACCGATTGAAAGATGGCGTATGGCTCTCAATGGTCGTCTTCCTTCCGATATAAGAGTAATATCAGCGCGTGAAGTTCCGTTATCCTTTCATTCTAGACGGTCTGCCAAGCAGAAGACCTATCGCTACACGATCAATGGAAATCGAGTTCAGGACGTCTTTCAACGTCATTATCAGACTCATCATCCTGGTCGACTTAATGTTGATGCTATGAGACAGGGACTAACATTTTTAATTGGTACTCATGACTACACTTCATTTGCATCCAGACATTCTACGAAAGCCAGTCACGTCCGGACGATCTACAATGCCTGGATTGAAGTCGAGCATTCTCCAGTTGGTCCAGGTAGTGATGAACAGGGAGTTATACACATATTTATGACAGGCAATGGCTTCTTGCAGCATATGGTTCGAATTATAGTAGGAACCCTGCTCCAAGTAGGTGAAGGTAAAAGAAAGCCGGAGGACATGAAGGGCATTCTCGAAGCTGTGGATCGGGCTGCAGCAGGCCCAACAGCTGAAAGCAAGGGACTTATGTTGTGGAAGGTAGAATACGAGGATACCATATCAACCGAATGATACATGAACTGAAACCACACCTTAAAATGAACGTAACATATCAAGAAGTAAAGAATACTCTTGGGAGGGCGTGTAAATATGAAATGTCCTGTATGTAATGATGTTCGTATGAGAGAAGTGGAGAAGAACGGTGTATTAATAGATATATGCCCGGATTGCAAGGGTGTTTGGCTTGATCGTGGGGAATTAGAAAAGCTCTTGCATGAGGTTAGTGAAATTGAAGCTTCATATCAGTCACCCTCGGTACATCGCAATAACACGCATTATGGTGCAAGACATACTCAACAGTCAAACTATACAAATCAATATAACCCTTCTTATTCCCATTCACACAGCAAATACAACAAATATAACAAGCATCATCACAAGAAGAAAAAGTCTGTTATGGACGTGCTAGGTGATCTGTTTGATTAAGTTTAATTTATTGTAAAAAGAGCTTGCGAAAATAAATAGCTTGCTGTAAAATATAAGTTGTGTTTTCTTATGGCTATCCCACAGCCCCCAATAAGAATTCACCAACAACGTAATATTAATGCTAACAAGTAAATGAAGAACGATCGAAGATAAATGTGCTGAAGAGTCCTTGCGACCCGAAGAGCAAGATCGTTTTCAGCATTTGAATCATTTTGGACGAAAATGAAGGAGGATCTTTACATGCGTACCACTTATATGGCGAAGCCAAGCGAAGTTGAGCGCAAATGGCATATCATTGATGCCGAAGGCAAAACGCTGGGCCGTTTGGCAAGCGAAGCTGCTGCACTCATTCGCGGTAAACACAAACCAGGTTTCACACCACATGTTGATGGCGGCGACTTTGTCATTGTAATCAACGTTGAGAAAATCAATCTTACTGGTAAGAAACTGGAGAACAAAAAATACTATCGTCACTCCATGCATCCAGGTGGCTTGAAAGTAGCTACTGCTGGGGATCTTTTGAAAACTAAACCAGAACGCGTAATTGAGTCTGCTGTACACGGCATGCTGCCTAAAACTCGCCAAGGTGAGAAAATGAAGCTTAGATTGAAAGCTTATGCTGGCACTGAGCATCCACACGCAGCACAAAAACCTGAAGTTTACGAACTTCGCGGATAATAAAAAGGGAGGACAGTTTCATGGCACAAGTACAATACTATGGGACAGGTCGTCGTAAACATTCGGTAGCTCGTGTTCGCCTTGTACCGGGTGAAGGACGCATTGTCATCAATAAACGCGATATCAATGAATATTTCGGTCTGGAAACTCTTAAGCTGATCGTTAAACAACCACTGACATTGACAGAAACTCTTGGCAGCTATGACGTTATCGTTATCGCTCATGGTGGTGGTATCTCTGGTCAAGCTGGAGCAATCCGTCACGGTATTTCCCGTGCATTGCTTAAAGCTGATCCAGAATTGCGCCCTGCATTGAAAAAAGCAGGATTCTTGACTCGTGACCCACGTATGAAAGAACGTAAGAAATACGGTCTTAAAGCGGCTCGTCGCGCGCCACAATTCTCGAAACGTTAATATTCTTTGGATATCAAAGAATTACAGCCCTTGGCCTTATTGGCCGAGGGCTTTTTATTTGTGAAAAGAAAACCATACGCTATGCGTATGGTTCCGGAGAGCTTGTAGCGAT
>RCUU01000241.1_pt1 | contig 32013 bp, 24 predicted proteins | sample 2166211 | NCBI WGS metagenome assembly RCUU01 (sample SAMN09932620, study PRJNA488358) | compost metagenome | feature: garden; material: soil; isolation source: compost soil in phenylacetic acid-enriched culture | place: Germany: Experimental Botanical Garden Goettingen | collected 2016-01-27
TATACGGGAGGGGAATAGGGAGGATGGAACAAAAAAACTGGCACCAGTGGAGTGGAGAAGAGCTTCTGGAACGGTTCGACGTCACGCGTGAACAGGGCCTGACCCATGAAGAAGCGGAACGACGACGGGAAAAGAACGGGTGGAATGAGCTGTCTGAAGGAGAACGGGTTTCTCCGTGGCTGATTTTTATAAACCAGTTCAAGGACTTTATGATGCTCGTGTTAATGGGCGCCACGCTGATTTCCGGAATACTCGGCGAATATTTGGACGCCGTTACGATTATAGCCATCATTGTTCTTAACGGAGTTCTTGGCTTCGTACAGGAATTTCGTGCCGAACGTTCACTGCGCGCGCTCAAGGAATTGTCCGCTCCTCATGCCAATGTTCTTAGAAGTGGTACCATTCAGCATGTACCTGCCAGAGAGCTCGTACCCGGCGATATCGTATTGCTTGAGAGCGGGGACCGTATACCTGCAGACCTTAGGTGGCTGGTCACGAACAGTCTGGACGTTGAAGAATCCGCATTAACCGGAGAATCCCATGCTGTAAGCAAGCATGTCGGTGTATTGAGAGATGAGGAAGTACCGCTTGGAGACCAGAAGAATATCGGCTTCATGGGTACGATGATAACACGCGGCAGCGGCTCCGGCGTAATCATTCGAACGGGTATGGATACGGAAATGGGGAAAATCGCTGATTTGATCCAAAATACCGATTCTCAGGAGACCCCGCTTCAGCGGCGGCTGGAGCAGCTGGGCAAGATTTTGATCTATCTCGCTTTGGCGCTTACGGTATTAGTCGTATTGATCGGTATTATGCATGGACAACCGGCAGGCGCGATGTTCTTCGCAGGGGTAAGCTTGGCTGTGGCCGCGATTCCGGAAGGATTGCCGGCTATTGTAACCATTGCCCTCGCTCTCGGGGTTCAGCGTATGATCAAGCGCAAGGCGATCGTCCGCAAGCTGCCGTCAGTTGAAACCTTGGGTTGTGCTTCTGTAATCTGTTCGGATAAGACGGGCACGCTTACTCAAAACAAAATGACGGTAACAAGACTATGGGTAGAGGGACGTCCTCTGGAGGTGACCGGCGAAGGTTATGCACCTGTAGGGGACATATTGGAGGAAAACAGTTCAGTTGATCTGAAAAATGATCAAAGCCTTAGACGGTTCCTGCAAATTAGCTCGCTTTGCAACAATGCGGTTATTTATGAGGAGGAATCCGGCAATCAGAATCGGAGAAGAGGTAAGGAAGAACGGTCTGATTCGGAATGGAGGCTGAAGGGCGATCCAACGGAAGGTGCCCTTGTTGCTTTATCCTCTAAAATGGGATTGTCACCAAGCAAGCTGTGCTCAATGTATAGCCGTGTGAAGGAGCATCCCTTTGATTCCCAACGCAAGCGAATGTCTGTGATTGTGTCGCATCAGGGAGGTCGGATAGCGCTTGTGAAGGGTGCGCCGGATATGCTGCTGGACAAATGCTCATACATTTTGTGGGATGGCAAGGTAGTGCCCTTTACAGGTACGTTAAGACAGCGGGTGCTCACAGCAAATGAAGGAATGGCCCGCAGTGCTTTGCGTGTCTTGGGCTTGGCCTATCGTGACATTAAGCCTCATGAATCCATCGAAAATGAGAATGCTGTTGAATCCCAGCTTGTTTTTGTTGGACTGGCTGGAATGATTGATCCGCCTCGACGAGAGGCGAGAGAAGCTATATCGGTATGCCGCAAAGCCGGTATAAAGACCGTCATGATTACTGGAGATCACGGCTTAACAGCGGAAGCCATTGCGAGTGATCTCGGAATTTTGCCGCGTGGTGGCAGCTCGATGTCGGGGCAGCAGATCGCCATACTAAGCGACGATGAGCTCGATCAGCAGGTCGATCAAATCTTTGTATATTCACGCGTGTCTCCGGAGCATAAATTACGCATTGTAAAATCTCTGCAGCGAAAAGGCCATGTTGTGGCCATGACCGGTGATGGTGTAAATGATGCACCTGCGATCAAGGCGGCTGATATCGGTATCGCGATGGGCATTACGGGTACGGATGTATCTAAAGAGGCCTCCGCGCTTATTCTTAGTGACGATAATTTTTCTTCTATTGTTGCCGCCATTGAAGAGGGTAGAAATATCTACGAGAATATCCGAAAATTTATCCGGTATTTGCTGGCCTCTAATGTCGGGGAAATTTTAACGATGTTTTTCGCGATGCTGGCCGGTCTTCCGCTCCCGTTATTGCCTATTCAAATATTGTGGGTAAACCTTGTGACAGATGGGCTGCCGGCAATGGCCTTAGGAGTCGACCAGCCGGAGAAGGACTTGATGGAGCATAAGCCACGGGGAGCCAATGAGAATATATTTGCCAGACGGTTAGGCTGGAAAATACTAAGCCGCGGTCTGCTGATCGGATTATGTACACTGGGAGCATTCTGGATCACGCTTCAAGTCGCACCTAATGATGCGGGCCAGCTTGCCAAGGCGCAATCTGTTGCTTTTGCCACATTAGTCATGGCGCAGCTTATTCATGTATTTGATTGCCGCAGCTCCCGCTCGATTTTTCACCGCAACATTTTGCAAAATAAATATTTGGTCGTAGCCGTGTTATCCTCTATCCTGCTGCTGCTTGGCGTTATGTATATCGAAGCGCTTCAGCCTATCTTCAAGACGGTTCCATTAGGCTACAGAGAGTGGGCGCTTACTCTTGTGGCGGCCGGTATACCTACCTTCCTGCTTGGGGCAGGAAGCGTGTTATCCGGCAGACGCCGTCGCAAATATAACGGCCCAAGAACGTTTAGTACGGCGAAAAGTACAAATATTCGTGCATAAAATCAATACCTTTTCCCTCCCGTAAAATATAGACTAAACTCCATGAAGCGAGTTATCCTTCCCGGCTGTTCAGGCGGCCGGGGATGCTTTGGAAAGCCTCGCTGTACGGCTGATTTGAAGGGATGGAGATCGTATGGAATTCACAAAAATGCATGGACTCGGAAATGATTTTCTTGTCTTTTACGGAGAACTGGAGCTTCCACATAACGTTTCGGAGCTAGCCATCAAATGGTGCAACCGTTATTTTGGTATCGGCGGCGATGGTCTGGTGTTCATATTGCCTTCTGAGCAGGCAGATTTCAAAATGCGGATTATTAATTCGGACGGTTCCGAGGCGGAGCAATGCGGTAATGCCATTCGGTGCGTATCCAAGTATGTCTATGACAACGGATATATCAACAAGGATCAAATAACGATCGAGACGTTAGGAGCAGGGGTACAGCAGGTATCTCTGCAAATCGAAGAGGGAATCGTTCAGCGGGTTCGGGTTGACATGGGCGAGCCAATATTAGATGGCCTTGCAGTTCCTACTGTTATCGAGGCTAACCCGGTCCTGGCTCAGCCGATTGAGAGTGAAGGCCGCAGCTTTAGCTTTACGGCTGTATCCATGGGCAATCCGCACTGCGTTATTTATGTGGAGGATGCCCCAAGCTTTGATCTTGCAACCTGGGGGCCTAAGCTTGAAGTACATCCTTATTTTCCTCGTAAAATAAATGTAGAGTTTGCCACGGTTACCTCTCGTGACCGGGTGGAAATGCGAGTGTGGGAACGCGGAGCGGGGCCAACGCTGGCATGTGGTACAGGTGCTTGCGCTACACTCGTCTCATCTGTATTGAATGGCCTGACGGATCGCGCCGCTTGGATTGGACTTAAGGGTGGAGATTTATTTATCGAGTGGGACGAAAGCGACAATCATGTGTACATGACAGGTCCTGCAGAAGCTGTGTTCAAGGGAAATATAATGTAATTATTACTCCTGGAATGGTTTGATTTATGATGAAGGGCTGTCCTTTAAGCAGTATTGCTGCTTGCAGGACGGCTTTTTTCAATAATAGATTAAATTACTATCTTATTATCAATCGGAGAAATTTGTGATAAAGTAGTATGAAATCAGAATGATTCGATATGAAATGCATCATCGAGGGGTGTTATCTCTTCGTGAATAAATATAAATCCGGGTTTTTCTGTACATTTCTGTATAGCTAAAGGGAGGTAAAAGGGTTGAAGCCTGATTTGAGACAAAGATGGGAGAACGAGGTGCTGGTAGGAGATGGAGCGATGGGAACGTATTTGTACCAGCTCGGTTTTCCTGTAGGTATCTCCTATGAGGAGCTGAACTTGATTTCTCCGGACGTGATCTCCGATGTTCATCGTCGTTACGTTGATTCCGGATCACAGCTGCTTGAGACGAACAGCTTCTCGGCGAACTACTATAAATTGTCCAAATTTGGACTGGAATCACAGGTTGAAGAGATCAATCGGGCTTCTGTCCGCATCGCTAGAGAAGCCGCGGGAGCGAATGGATACGTTGCAGGAGCAATTGGTTCGATTCGCGGCGGAAAACGGGTAAATGTCTCGGTTCAGGAGCTGGGTACCTATTTTGAACAGCAAATTTCTGCTCTTTTGACAGAGGGAGTAGATGCCTTGCTGTTTGAGACCTATTATGATCTGGGAGAAATGCGCATAGCTGTTGGACGAGCACGTAAGCTGTCTCAGGTCCCGATTATCGCTCAATTTGCTGTGGATCAGGTTGGTCGGACTCAGGACGGCTACAAAATCTCCGAAGCCTTCAGCATTTTGCAGGATGAGGGTGTGGATGTATTCGGATTCAACTGTCACTCGGGCCCAAAAGGGATTATGAGCGTCATGTCCGGATTGAAGGGACCGTTGAATGTTCCACTATCCGTATTCCCGAACGCAGGATTAGCTGACTATGTAGATGGGGAATATGTATATGGAGCAACTCCTGAATACTTTGGTGAATGTGCATTGTCCTTTGCTGATTTGGGAGCGCGTCTGATTGGCGGATGCTGTGGAACAACTCCTGAGCATATAGCGGCGACTGCAGCTGCGCTTAAAGAATATCAACCAAAGCCTCTTTCCCAGGGCAAGCCTTTGCCTGAAATTAAGGAAGCAATTGCTGTCACAAGTAACATGATAGTAAAAGAAGCTAACGAAGCCTCCAGTGCTTCAGATGGTGCTGGCACAGCCCTTAGCATTACCGAACTTGTTAAGGAGCGTCATACGATCATTGTTGAGCTTGACCCGCCGCGTGATCTTGATATCGGCAAATTTATGGACGGTGCAGCAGCGCTTAAGGCTGCCGGGATAGATGCACTTACGCTTGCAGATAACTCACTCGCTGTGACCAGAATGAGCAACATGGCTCTTGGCAATCTTGTATTGACTGAGCTGGGACTTCGTCCTCTTGTTCATATCGCCTGCCGGGATCGCAATCTCATCGGCACGCAGTCTCATATGATGGGCTTTGACGCATTAGGGATCGATCATGTTCTTGCCGTTACAGGCGATCCTGCCCGTTTTGGAGATTTACCGGGAGCCAGCTCGGTATATGATCTTACCTCCTTCGAGATCATTCGAATGATTAAGCAGCTGAATGAAGGAATAGCCTTCTCAGGCAAGCCGCTTAAGCAAAAGGCTAATTTTGTTGTTGGTGCTGCATTTAATCCTAATGTGAAGCATTTGAACAAAGCTGTTGAACGTCTGGAAAAGAAAATCGCTTCCGGAGCGGATTATATAATGACGCAGCCGGTATATGATCGAGAGCTTATCGTCGCTATCAAAGAGGCTACAGCTCATCTGGACATCCCGATTTTCATTGGAATTATGCCGCTTGCGAGCGGGAAAAATGCTGAATACCTCCATAATGAAGTGCCTGGAATTCAATTGTCGGAAACTGTTCGAAAACGGATGGAGGGCCTGCAAGGCCAAGAAGGACGGGACATGGGGGTAGAGATTGCGAAGGAACTGCTGGATACGGCGATGGAGCATTTTAACGGAATCTATCTAATGACTCCTTTTATGTTCTATGAGATGAATGTTACGCTTACAAATTATGTGCGGGAGAAGTCAAAAGGGATTGCAACCCACTTGTCTCACTCCAGATAATCAATTACAATAGGATAACGGATGTGATGCCTATGTCTCACAGTATGACTGGATTCGGGAGCTCCGCCAAGCGCTACGGCGGGTATATCTTGCAGTTTGAAATAAAGTCCGTCAACCATCGCTATTCTGAGGTTGTAATTCGGATGCCGCGAGAATGGACATGCTATGAGGACGGATTGCGAAGATTGGTTCAGCGTCATGTCAAACGGGGGCGGATTGATGTATATATCAGCAAAGAGCGGGATGATGAAAGCTCCCAGCCGTTTGTATTAAACTCCTCTGTTATTGAGGCTTATTTGCAAGCGGCTGGCGAACTGAGCCTGAAATACGGTCTTGAAGCATCATTAAGTGCTAAGGATCTACTATCTCTTCCTGACGCTCTCGTATCTCCTGATCCATTTTATGATGGAAATGTTACGAGTGAAGAATGGGAAAGCGCGCTGACTGAAGGGTTAGAGGAAGCGCTTGACGGTTTGCTGCAAATGAGGAAGCGGGAGGGGCTTCATCTAGTTTCCGATTTGGAGCAGCGGCTGTCCAAGCTTGAAGCTATTCATACTGAGCTTGTATCGCATGCTCCTATAGTTGTAGAAGACTATCGTAATCGATTGAAGAATCGTCTTACAGAACTGTTGGAGGGGGCTTTTGACGAACAGAGATTCGCTATGGAGGTCGCTATTTTCGGAGATCGGTCTAACATAGACGAAGAGCTTATCAGGTTGAAGAGTCACTTCGAGCAGTGCCGTGGACTTATGAAGTCTTCTGAGCCTATTGGACGCAAGCTGGATTTTTTGATACAGGAAATGAACCGGGAGACCAATACGATTGGATCAAAAGCCAATCATTTAGAGCTGGTTAATCGTGTAGTTGAAATGAAAGCAGAATTGGAAAAAATCCGTGAACAGGCGGCAAATCTTGAATGACGCCACTTTGGCACAGGTGAGTCAAGTAAATTAGGGGGAACTACCTGAATATGGCAATTAAACTTATTAATATCGGCTTCGGAAATATCGTGTCGGCTAACCGGATTATCTCTATTGTGAGTCCGGAATCTGCTCCAATTAAGCGGATTATACAAGAGGCAAGAGATCGTCATATGCTGATTGATGCAACTTATGGACGTCGCACACGTGCAGTAATTATCACTGACAGTGATCATGTTATTCTGTCGGCGGTTCAGCCTGAAACGGTAGCTCATCGCCTGTCCACCAAAGATGACGACAACGACGAATAAAATGGAGAGAATTATGTCTAAAGGGTTGCTAATTGTTTTATCAGGACCTTCCGGTGTAGGTAAAGGAACGGTCTGCAATGAGCTGAGACGCCGCTTGCCTGAACTGATTTATTCAGTATCGGCTACAACTCGTCAGCCAAGACTTGGCGAAGAGAATGGCGTGAACTATTTTTTCAAGAGCCGTGAACAGTTTCTTGAGATGATAGAGAATGATCAGCTGCTTGAGTACGCCGAATATGTAGGGAATTTCTATGGAACTCCTCGTGATTTCGTAGAAGAGACCATCGAAAGCGGCAAAGACATCATTCTGGAGATTGAAGTTCAGGGTGCACTGAAGGTCAAGGACAAATTTCCGGAGGGTATCTTTGTTTTTCTGCTTCCTCCTTCATTGGATGAGCTTAAAGGCCGTATTCAAGGCCGTGGAACGGAGAATCAAGCGACGATTGATCATAGAATGTCGGTTGCTGCTGATGAGATCAGCTTGATCGATAATTATGATTATGCCGTAGTTAATGATGAAATTGATTTGGCCTGCCAAAGAATACAATCCATCATAACTGCCGAACATTGTAAGGTTAGAAAATAGAATTAGAGCTTAATAAATGACGGTTTAGTCCAAAGAAGAGGTGTTACGAATGTTGTATCCATCCATTGATAAAATGCTTAGCAAAGTCGGCAGCAAATACTCTCTTGTAGTTGCAGCTTCCCGTAGAGCGAGACAACTGAGAGAAGGGGATAACAGTGATTTGAAAAATCCAAGATCCCATAAGCAGGTCGGAATTGCTCTGGAAGAGATTTATGGCGACTATGTAAAATTAAAGAAGGATGCACCTATTGCACCGGAAGTAACTAAATAATAGAAACATTAAACCTCGTGGTTGTTAGACAATTTTATGTGCAGCTTCTTTATAACAACCGCGAGGTTGTTATTTTTTTAGAGTATAGAATCTCCATGCCTTTAGTGAGACTGAACAATACAATTCCGTAGTACCAGGTAGTTACCCTGAATGCCATGATTTATGAAAAGCCTGCAAATATGCAGTTTTTTTAAGAAGAAATGATGGAAATGGGCAAAAGCCTGCAAATGTGCAGGAATATTTTTCAGAATGGCCGGTTTAAAGAGGAAGCTTGAAAAGAAGATGTACTTTTGCAGCAATTTAGCTTGATTAATGGATTTGCATAATTATAGCCTGCATTTTTGCAGCAATTTATCCGAAATTCCAGGAGCTCTGCTTCATGACTCTATTGCCCACGGGCTAAGGTCAATAATCTTGAGGAATCCGAATCAAAGTCACAAAAAAAGGACGTCACCAGACGTTTTTCTTAAGATTATAGAATTTATAAGTTTTCAGCGAAGCTGAACAATTCTGTAATCGCAAGAAAGACTACCGCCAAATGCGGTCTGGCTTCGTAGAAAGTACGTCGATAGACTTATTTCTTACTGTATTTTAAATATTAGCTTGAAAGTGAGGGATTGCGATGCTAACCGGCAAAAAAATACTGCTAGGTGTAACAGGTGGCATAGCTGCCTTTAAGGCAGCCTCGTTATGCAGCAAATTGGTTCAACAGGGAGCTGAGGTTCGGGTAATAATGACAGAGTCGGCTACCCGTTTTATTACTGAGCTGACATTACAGGCATTATCTAAAAATCCCGTATATACGGACACTTTCGATGAGAAAAATCCTGCTGCAATAGCTCACATCAGTTTGGCTGATTGGGCTGACCTTGTATTAGTAGCGCCGGCTACCGCTAACATCATAGGGAAAATGGCAAACGGTATCGCTGACGATATGCTTTCAACTACACTGCTGGCGACAGAGGCACCGATCATGGTTGCACCTGCGATGAATGTACATATGTATACCCATCCGGCGGTGAGCCGTAATCTGGCGGAGCTTGCTGCTCGAGGTGTGCTGTTTGTTGAACCGGGGGAAGGTCTGCTTGCTTGCGGTTATATAGGGAAAGGGCGGATGGAGGAGCCGGAGACGATCGTTGCAGTAGTGAATTCATTTTTTGATCGTCGGCAAAAGGTTGCGCTTCGCCCTCTGGCAGGTAAAAAGGTCGTTGTAACCGCAGGAGGGACAATTGAGCGTATTGACCCGGTCCGATATATTTCCAATCATTCCTCCGGAAAAATGGGCTTTGCAATCGCAAAAGCAGCGCATGAGCTTGGCGCGGATGTCGTGCTTATTGCTGCAAATACGAAAATCGCCCCTCCGGCGGGGGTTCGGGTAATTAAGCTGGAATCTGCGAAAGAGATGTATGATGCTGTAGCGGCGGAATGGAATGATTTGGACATTTTAGTAAAAGCAGCGGCTGTTGCTGACTACCGTCCAAAAGAAGCAGCTTCTCAGAAAATTAAAAAATCAGGCGATACGATGACGTTGGAGCTAGTTAAAAATGTTGACATTCTTGAGACGTTCGGATCGCTGAAAACTACACAGTTTCTGATTGGCTTTGCTGCAGAAACTACGAATGTGGAGCAATATGCCTTGGACAAGCTGCATCGTAAAAACTGCGATTTGCTTGTCGCCAATGATGTGACAACCGAAGGAGCAGGCTTTGAACTAGATACCAACGTAGTTAGCATTTATGATACAGATGGTTTGGTGGAATCCCTGCCTGTGCAATCCAAAGATGAGATAGGGCTGCGAATTATGGAGCTTGCGGCTCAGCGTCTAGCGGGTGCGCAGTTATGATTTACAAAATGGCCCAGGTCATTGTAGATGTGCCGAGTCGGGAGACCGACCGGCCTTTTGATTATTCCATTCCTGAATCGATGCGCGGCTGGATCGAAATCGGAAGCAGGGTAGGTGTGCCCTTTGGACATCGAACAGTGCAGGGCTTTGTAGTGTCGCTTAAGGCAGAATCAGAAATGGCTTCTGCTCGTATCAAGCCTATTGCTGAGCTTCTGGACCTTCTTCCGCCGTTACCGCCTGATCTTGTGGAGCTTGCAGCATGGATGAGCCGAAAATATGCGTGCAGTATGATCTCCTCTCTTCAAGCCATGATTCCTGCAGCACTGAAAGGGAAGGCTGAACGGTATATCTCGGCAGCGGAGCAAGTGAAGGAGAGTCAGGAGGATTCCGAGGACTCTCTGTTTGCTATGCCGCGACTGTTAATAAGTGAAGAGGAGGAGATCGTTTCCTATGTAAAGGCCAGTGGTGTCATTACACTGGACCAGCTAAATTCACGCTATCCGGGGCAAGCTGGAATAATCAAGGGACTGATTAATCAGGGCACTCTGTCAGAGGTGCAGCTGATTAAGGATAAGGTTCGCAAAAAGATGGTGAAAACTGTTGCTGCTGCAGTGAGCGGAGCGGAAGCGGAAGCCGCGTTATCTTCATTTACAGCTCAGGCCCGTCGCCAAAAGGAAGTATTGCAATTTTTGCTTGAGGCAGGAGCTCCGCTATCCCTTCAAGAGGTGCTGTCGACTCTTCGTGTCACTGCGGGCACCGTGAAGAAATTGGAGGAAAAGGGCTTCGCTACTGTAGAAGAAGTTGAAGTGTTCCGGGACCCTTATCAGAACCGAAAATTTAAAGGAACAGCGCCACTGGAGCGTACACCTGAGCAGGAGGCTGTATATTTGCGGATTGCTGCGGCTCTGGATGCCAAGGCGTCTGAAACGTTCCTGCTGCACGGCGTTACGGGGAGCGGCAAGACAGAAGTATATTTACAGACGATTGAACGCTGTATTTCCTCGGGACGTCAGGCGATAGTGCTGGTTCCCGAAATTTCGCTTACCCCGCAAATGGTGGAACGATTTAAAGGCCGTTTCGGGAGCAAGGTTGCGGTCATGCACAGTCGCCTGTCTCATGGGGAACGATATGACGAATGGCGTAAAATTCGGGAAGGCAAGGTTCAGGTCGCGATCGGAGCCAGATCGGCCATTTTTGCTCCATTTCGTGATTTGGGACTTATCGTTATGGATGAGGAACATGAAACCTCCTATAAGCAGGAGGAGACTCCCAAGTACCACACCAGAGATGTCGCGGTTCGCAGAGCTCGCCAGCACGGTGCGGTCGTTATTTTAGGCTCGGCGACTCCGTCGCTTGAAAGCTATTATGCGGCAAGGTCTCAAGCTGATGATGATTTTGCGCCAATGCTGCTGGAGATGAAACAGCGCCCTTCGGGAAGCCAATTGCCCGCTGTGCATATCGTAGATATGCGGGAAGAGCTTCGGGACGGGAACCGATCGATGTTTAGCCGGGCTCTGCATGCCGGAATCGCGTCCAGACTGGAGCGCGGGGAGCAGACGGTGCTATTCTTGAATCGACGCGGGCATTCGACCTTTGTCATGTGCAGAACCTGCGGTTATGTGGCCGGTTGTCCCGAATGTGATATTTCACTAACGTATCACCAGAAATCCAACAATTTAAGATGTCATTACTGCGGTTACGCCGCTCCGGCTCCATCCGTGTGTCCGGAATGCGGGAGCGAGCATATACGATATTTTGGCACAGGAACTCAGCGTGTGGAAGGCGAGCTGGCCAAGCTTTTTCCGGGCATTCGGGTCATCCGCATGGATGTAGACACAACGAGTGAAAAAGGGGCGCATGAGAAGCTATTAAAGGCTTTTCGTGAAAAAAAGGGAGACGTTCTATTAGGCACACAAATGGTCGCCAAGGGACTTGACTTTCCCGATGTGACCCTGGTAGGTGTCATCGCTGCGGATACTGCGCTTAATTTTCCTGATTTTCGTGCAGCCGAGAAAACCTTTCAGCTATTGACTCAAGTTGCAGGCAGGGCAGGACGGCACCAGCTGCCGGGAGAGGTATTCATACAGACATATATGCCTGAGCACTATTCGGTAGTTCATGCCAGCGGTCACGATTATGATTCCTTTGTCCGGGAGGAGCTTAAGTACAGGAAGGGACTGCATTATCCTCCCTACAGCAAGCTGATTCTTGTAACGCTCTCACATGAGAAGCTTCCGCTTTTGCTGCGTATGGCTGAAAATTTTACCGGAGATTTAAGACATAAAGCCCAGCAGCAGGGCTGGTTTGGCAGTCTGGACCGTTTTTCATCCGATGCGATGGATATTATGGGGCCGGTTGCCTCTCCGATTCCGCGGATCAAAAACAGATACAGATTTCAATGTATGGTGAAATACCGTGGTTCGATGGACGTTGTTAGTCTGGTTAGAGAAATTGCGCTGACTACACATCATAATTTGCGTGATTCCTCTCTACAGATCAGTATTGATGCGGACCCGCAAATGCTGATGTAACATATGATTTATAAGTATATATATTAATATAAAGATCTGTTTAGGTTGAACTGAAAAAATGACGGCTGGCATAAGGTTCATTGTTTCTGGAAAACGAAGCAGCCGCTTAATCTATATAGGTGGATGGGATGGTGTTTTAAATGGCAATACGTATTATTGTGAACGAGCCTGACGAGGTACTGCATCAGATAGCCAAAGAAGTGAAAAAAATTACTCCGAACGTGCAAAAGCTGCTGACGGATATGGCCGATACGATGTATGAGGCGGAGGGCGTTGGCCTTGCTGCTCCTCAAGTAGGGATTTTGAAGCGTCTTATCGTAGTTGACGTAGGCGATGATCATGGATTGATTGAACTGATTAATCCGGAAATTGTGTCCAATGAGGGAGAGCAGTTTGGACCGGAAGGCTGCCTCAGCATTCCCGGCTATCGCGGGGATGTACGGCGCGCGCAGACCGTGACTGTCAAAGGCCTTGATCGCAACGGCAAGGAAGTAACATACACGGGCTCTGATTTGCTCGCCAGAGCATTCCAGCATGAAATCGATCATTTGAACGGCGTTCTGTACACGGATGTAGCCGAAAGAGTGTACGCAATTACACCTGAAGGTGATGAGAAGGAGTGAGCTCTCTAGTGAACATCGTATTTATGGGAACCCCGGATTTTGCTGTACCTTCCCTGGAGGCTCTGATCGAGCAGGGATATAATGTGGTCGGGGTAGTAACCCAGCCGGATCGTCCGCAAGGGCGGAAAAAAATACTTACTCCTACTCCGGTCAAAGAAGCCGCGTTAAAGCATGGCTTGCCCGTGCTTCAACCGCAGCGCATGCGCGCTCCGGAAGCGGTGGAAGAGCTCGCGGCATTGTCGCCCGATCTCATTGTAACGGCGGCATATGGCCAGATTTTGCCGGCTGCAGTGCTTGAAATGCCGAAGTACGGATGTCTTAACGTCCATGGCTCGTTGCTTCCCAAATACAGAGGGGGAGCTCCGATTCAGCGCTCTATCATTAACGGTGAGAAAGAAACCGGAATTACGCTAATGTATATGGCGGAAGGTCTCGACACGGGAGATATGATTGCCAAAGCCGTCGTACCTATTGAGGACGAGGATACCTCTGGTTCGGTTTTCAGTAAATTGAGCATCGCTGGAGCCAAGTTGCTAATCGGGCAGCTTCCACGAGTTCTTGATGGAACAGCAGACCGAATTCCGCAAAAAGAGGAGGATTCCTCCTATGCCCGAAATTTGACGCGCGAGGATGAACGTATTGATTGGAATGCATCCTCACGCGACATTTTCAATAGAGTGAGAGGACTTGTTCCATTTTCGGGCGGGTTTACGTTATGGAATGATGAGATTTTTAAAGTGTGGGAAATAGCCAAACCGTCACAAGCCGGAGAGGGGAACGGATCACAAGGCTCTTCCGGACAAGCCCCTGGTACGGTATTGAATGTGTCGGCCAATGGAATTGAGGTTAAAACCGGTGACGGTTCCGTTGTGCTTACGCGGGTACAGCCTGCTGGCAAAAAGGCTATGGAAGCTTCAGAATTCGTTCGCGGAGGGCAGATGAAGAAAGGTGCGGTTCTGTCATGAATGAACGCAAGGGAGCATCCCATAAGGGAGCATCAGGACGCGGTGGAGCCGGCGCCAAGAAAACGTCACCTTCTGCGCGTGATACTGCGCTTCAGGTTTTGACTGCAGTTGAGCAGGAGGGGGCTTACAGCAATTTGCTGCTTAACGGCGCTTTGCAAAAATCCGGATTAACACCTGCTGATGCCGGACTGGCTACCGAGCTAGTATATGGCACGATCTCCCGTCAGAACACGATCGACTATTACTTGGAGCAATTTGTTGCCAAAGGAATGGCCAAGCTTCAGCCCTGGGTTCGCAATTTGCTTAGACTGAGCTTTTATCAGCTGTATTATCTGGATCGCATTCCACCGCATGCAGCGGTTAACGAGGCTGTTAATATTGCCAAGAAACGCGGGCATCAGGGGATTTCAGGCATGGTAAACGGAGTGCTGCGTAATGTGCTGCGACGTAAGGAAGAGCTGCATTTACCGAAGGATTTGTCGCCGATCAGCAGAATTGCTTTGGAGCACTCTCATCCGGAATGGCTTGTAGCTGAATGGGTACAACAGCACGGTGAGTCAACCGCTGAAGAGATTTGCAGAGCAAACAATGAGCCCCCTTCAGTTAGTGTGAGAGTAAATGCTTCACGAATTAGCAGGGACAAGCTTATTGAAGACATGAAGGAGCAAGGAATTGAAGCTGTACCTTCCTTTGTCTCTCAAGACGGCATCATCGTCATCAGCGGGGGAAATATGGCACTAACCTCCTGGTATAAGGAGGGACTGCTATCTATTCAGGACGAAAGCTCTATGCTTGTAGGCGAAGCGGTTGATCCACAGTCAGGGATGTCGGTGCTCGATTGCTGCGCTGCGCCGGGCGGCAAGACATGCCATATTGCTGAAAAGCTGGATGGCAGCGGAAGCGTGATAGCAAACGATGTCCATCCACACAAGGCAAAGCTGATCGAGGATCAAGCGAAGCGGCTTGGCCTTCACAATGTTCGCACCATGTCCGGTGACGCCATGAAGCTGGCTGAGCAATATCCGCCGGAGTCTTTTGACCGCATCTTACTGGATGCTCCTTGCTCCGGTCTGGGCGTCATTCGCAGAAAGCCTGATTTGAAATGGGCGAAGTCTCCTGAGGATATTAAGGAGATCACGACGATTCAAGCTGAGCTGCTGGATGCAGTGTGCGGTCTGCTTAAGCCGGGCGGGGTGTTAGTATATAGTACCTGCACGATTGAAAGAAGCGAAAACGCGGAGATGGTAGAACAATTTTTGTCGCGTCACTCTGAGTTTGAAGCAGCTCCCGAGCTGCCTGACAGCTGGAAAGAGCTGAGCGAAGCCTCGATGAGAGAAAAGCTAGGTTTTCAAATTTTACCTCAGGATTACCATTCCGACGGCTTTTACATTGCACGCCTGATCAAACGCTCGAAATAACGTTACAGTGGGCATTTACTAAAGAGATACGATTGGTATATAATGGAATTGGTGAAAGCACACCTTTATTATCGCAGACGATAAATGGAGGTGTGTTTTTTTATTTATTCAATTACCTAAATTTATAAAAATAGTAATTTAAAAGGAGGTTAAGAGAAGTAGCTTCGCGAATGTGTAGGTATCAAATACATAGGTAGTGAATGATGAAATTGCCAAATTCGTTTATGAAACTTATGAAAAATATGGACTTAAGAAAAGAAATGAACTTATGAAAGGAAATGAGGAGATTCTATGAAAAAAACAAATGGATTACTTTTTGTATTACTAATGGTGTCTATAGGCTTTAGTGCTTTTTTTGCAGGGGGCTTGAATGCTCAGGCAGCAGGAAATGGCGAGGTGATTGGTTCTCCTAAGCTTGCCGTTTTGGTTGATGCCCGCAAAGTCAAGTTTCAGGGTGGAGATCCATTTATGGAAGACAATCGTGTTCAGGTTCCGCTTCGGGGGATCGGTGAAGCCTTGGAAGCTAAAATCAGTTTCTCCGGAAAAACGGTCACTTATGAGAAGAGTGGGAAATCGATCAAGCTTACGTTAGGCAGCAAAGCAGCTACAGTCGATGGAAAATCCGTCACGATGGATACGGTAGCTAAAGCCCTTAATGGCCGTACTTATGTGCCGCTTCGGTTCGTCAGTGAAAACCTTGGCGAGAAGGTAGAGTGGGATAAGGTCGGCCAGTGGGTTTGGATCGGGTCGAAGGATGTGCCGACCCTTGAAGAAGCAGGGATTAAACCCCAATCCATTGATAAATTTAAAACGATGATTGGTTCAGCTTACAGCGATATGTATGAAGATATGGACAATGCTTATGTGCTTACAGAAGATCAGCTGCCAATAAATCTTGGCCGTCAAACTCTCTATGATTTGTGGCAGGTGAAACAAGACAATAACTATGGTCTTCAGGCACGCTACGTCATTAACGGGGGCTATCCTCCAATTTACTATCTTACAGAAGGAAAATCCGGGGCTCGGCTTCGTTTCGATGTGCAAGGCATGCGTAAAAAGCAAGATGATGGGACAGCAAAAGTAGTATACCGCATTACAAGTAGAAGTGATCGTGATATGATCGGGGATAAAAATTATGATCAGTTCACATTGAACCAGGCTGATTATATTGCTTTTTCTACTTCTACGGGTAAATCATTAGTCATTTTAAAGTTGAAGTAGGTTGGAATAGACCTTATGCGTAGACCATCATCTATTTATGTGTGTAGTGTAGTCGTTTTTGCTCTCATTTTTATGTTTGGAAGTACAGCCTTCGCAGTAGGCAGCACTGTCCCAACGACCAAGGATAATACAAATCCGAACAAGTATTATTTCGTTGCGAATTTTTATTATGACATCTGGAAAAGGTCTAACGGAACCTGGACATCTGACGGCTCTCCAGACACGATGAAAACAATGTCATGGAACTACAGCTACGAATTTCCCGGAAAAAAGATCAAGGGTGTGTCTGTCAAAGCGTTCAACCCATCGGAAGACTTGCCAGTAAATAATAGTAGCGACGACTTAACCGGTGCTGAACAAGTATATATTACAAGCAGATATGGACAAGAGTGGAATGATGCTAAAAAAACTGTAAGTAGAAATTACAGCTCAATCAAAACGGGAGAAAGCGGTATTGGTACAAGCTCCATTACCTTTAGTGTAAGTGCTACAGGATTGCTGACAGCGAGGGAAAGATGGCAGGACATTACAGAAGAAGGCGGTGGTGACCTGGCAGAAGGTGTAGAAGGCCGCAGATATTTCTTTCCGAGTTTGGTCACCATTGAGCTTGAACCCCAAGAAGGCAAAGCCATCATTAAACACTTCACCACTACAGGGCAATCACTTAATGGTGTGGATGGCTTTCAAGACCGAGAAGAAATACTAGAGCTTAATCAAGCTTATTCTTTTACTCATACACCAGGCACGACTAATTATCAGTACAAAGGATTTAAGAAAAGTACCGTTTCGCCTCCTTCGGGTGGATCAATAACTGAAAGCCCACCTGATCCGACGGGTTTTACCTATGATAGGACATTTCAAACATACTACGTTTACTTTTATTATGAGGGTGACAATTCTAATCCACCTGACCCGGAAGATCCACCACCAACAGGTGTACAGTGCACCGATCCTTCACCAGGACGAAGCTTAAGCGGTGAAGATTTTAACCCGAATGTTAGTGCCGTCATAAAAGCCGATAGTCGCGGCAACGAGCAATTTAATGTACTCGATGGCATTCCTACCACGGAAAGCTTATACGGTAATGCGTGGACAAAGGTGTATTTACACAAATACGCCTATCAGGAGAATGTCGGCAAGTGTACGTTTGACGTTAATGTAAGGGTGCTGCCACCACCGCCTGATCCTAATGATACTCCACCGCCGGCAGTAGAGCCTCCCGAAGATGGGGAAGAAGAGGAGCTTCCAGGAGCTGTAGTTCAGGTCACGGTAGAGAAGGAATATTCTTTCTGGACGATTCAGGATGTGCAGGTGTTCAAGATTAATGAGGCTGCGCTCTGGAATTATGCCTTTGATGGCGGAGGTATCCGCATACAGCCAAGTGGATACAATGCACCTTACTATGCTACGGCAAGGACGGGCGGCTATGAACCGAATGAAATTCCGGAAGACATACCAATACCCTTCGACCAGGACCCTCAGGAAGCTGCGAAAAATGCGGTAAGCGTCAGTGTTCGAAATGATACCTTCACTTTCTACAATCAGACATTAATGAACGGCTCAAGCACTTCAAATACGGGTTCTACGCCATTGCTGATACCGACAGCTCCAATTACAGATGACAATGTATTGTATAGTCCCAATAATATGATCCCGATGACAAAAATAAATAAGGCGAATCAAGACAGTTCGGGAACCATTTATTATGAAAAGGTTAATGGAAGTGAAACAAGAAACTACCCGATCTATGGGATAAACCCGGTAACCGTTCATACACCGGTCGTAATTTATCCTGATGTTTCTGATGATAAGGCCCACAATCAGAAAACGGTACCCGCAGTCGGACGCTCAGCCATCATTTTGGATCGTTCCTTTACTATTGACATGCCAAACAGCGGACAGCATACCAATTATTCAGGATACGGCAATCGAAATTATTTGAAATATACAGGCATCAAGCAGGTGCGCTTTCCGTTTGACGTATATGACGGCACGAAGGCGTATTTTTTTGCGAAAAATACTTGGATTGATGTGAATAAGTCTCAAGAAACCTTCGAATTTTTCGCCCCTGTTTGGGTAGATGAAGGCTATTATGATGTGGAATTTCGTACGATTGCGCACAATGCTCCTGCCGGGGCAGCTCAGGAGACAAATGCCAATTTCAATGTAGCTCATCATATTGCCTATGATAAGGTGCCAGTGGATGTGATAGGGAGAGTTTATGACTTTCGAGTAACGGATATTGCTGATTATAATTGGGAGATGGTGTTTAGAAATAGACAGGGGAGCGCCATCCCGACAGGTAATTCGTATTGGGTTGGACTCAACGGGATTGATGGTGTCCTTCGGGGTAATCCCACCAGATATACTTTGCCGATCCGGCCTGGCAGCCATCCGCTGTATCAAAATGCCGTAGTTAAAACAGGCTATCATTTCAAGTTTGATTTGAAAAGCAAGGGGAATATGTTCGGAATTCAGGATCAGATTGTAATCAGGCCAACGTTTTATTTTATTAGTGCGCTGGACGGCAATCGAATGCCTGTGGATTTGTATTATCACTCCAATAACAACAGCTACGTAAAAATTGGCTCTGCCCGAGATAAGGTATCTCGCTACGTAATTCTCAATGATCGGCTTAGAAATATTCCGGTTGAGGAGCTTACCGACACAGCGCTCTATAAATACGATCACGAATATACATTTGATCAGGTGGCCGGTATAGGAAGGAATCAATTTGTACAGCGTTATATTTCCCATACAACGAAGCAGAAAGCTCCCTTAGGAAGTCTGAGTTTACTAAGCCTGACCGGGCAAATAAGGACGCTGATTGGACCCAAAACCGGAATTCCAACGGGAGTAGATCACTCTAGAGTACTCTCTTCTATTCAGAAATGGTATGGAGAATATAGTCTGCCATCTGATCTGTATGCCGTAAAGTCCGGGGAAAATGTAGCGGAGTATGGGCGAACGCATGGCGGATTGACGGCTCGTTCACCGATTTTCCTGAAGGATGGTTACATTGTCGTGAACTTTAACATTGAGACTATTCGGAATGGAGACGTGAACGCGCCGCACCTGCAATACATTCTAGCGCCGCTGATGAATCAATGGCTGCAAATGGAGGGTTATACTCGCAGTGTCAAGGGATTAAACGGAATCCAATACGAGCTTATGGATGGAGATGTTGTATTTTATGATAGCAGCCATTCGAGCCGGGATGATTTTAAATCTATGGTAACGCATTAATGACATAAGCTTTGATGCTCATCTGAAGGTTGTGGACCCCTGGTTTGCCAGTCTAAAAAGAATGTAAAAACCCTAATACTTTAGTGTAATCGTGATTTATGCTAAAATAGGAAGGATGAATGAGGATAGCTATACGATATTTTTAGAATAGGTGCGTGAATATGAAACCCTTTATATATGATTTTTCGTTGGAAGAGCTTCAGCAGTGGGCCGTGGAGCAAGGGGAGTCTGCCTTTCGGGGCGGCCAAATTTTTGACTGGCTGTATGTAAAACGAGTAAACTCTTTTGAAGAGATGACCAATTTGTCAAAAGCTCTGCGTGAGAAGCTTGACGAACAATTTGCTTTTGTAACGCTTAACGAGATTACTAAATATGAGTCTAAGGATGGTACTGTCAAGTTTTTGTTTGGTCTGCATGATGACCATGCCATTGAAACGGTAATTATGAAGCATAATTACGGCAATAGCATCTGCGTGACGACTCAGGTAGGCTGCAGGGTCGGTTGTACATTTTGTGCATCCACGTTGGGCGGATTGAAAAGAAATTTAACGGCGGGTGAAATTGTTGCTCAAGTGGTTCAGGCACAGAAAATTCTTGATACTCGTGATGAGCGTGTCAGCAGCATTGTCATTATGGGTACAGGGGAACCATTCGAAAATTATGAAGCAACGATGAAATTTTTACGAATAATGATCCATGAAAAGGGCTTGAACATCGGACAACGGCATATTACTGTATCAACGAGTGGAATTGTCCCTAACATTTATAAATTCGCAGATGAAAATACCCAGATCAATCTGGCCATTTCCATTCATGCCCCTAACGATGCGCTTCGTTCAAAGCTAATGCCGGTTAACCGCCGTTTTCCATTTGCCGATGTAATGGACGCGCTTCGTTATTACATTGCTAAAACCGGCCGAAGAATTACTTTTGAATACGCCTTGATTGGTGGCGTTAATGATCAGCCGGAGCATGCCGAGGAGCTGGCTGAAGTTTTGAAGGACATGTTGTGCCATGTCAACCTGATTCCGGTCAATTACGTGCCAGAACGCAAGTACGTCAGAACTTCACGCAACGATATCTTCCAGTTTCAACGGATTTTGGCGGATAAGGGCGTTAACGTAACGATCCGCCGTGAGCAAGGACATGATATTGCAGCGGCCTGTGGACAACTGCGGGCCAAACATATGGAGTCTCAAACGAGGTGATAAAGCTTGATTAAAACGGTTAGTATCAGTGATGTGGGACGAGTGCGCTCAGTAAATGAAGACAGTACATGGGTTGGGAATCTGGAAAATGGTTATACATTAGCGATTGTTGCTGACGGGATGGGCGGCCATCAAGCTGGAGATACGGCTAGCCGATTAACTGTGGAGACGATTGTTCAGCAGTTATCTTCTTTGCCTCCAGGTCTGTCATCAGATGACTGTGGCGAGAAGCTGAAAGAAGCTATTCTTCGTTCCAATCAAATCGTGTTCAAGGAAGCCTCGGAGCACGAAGAATTCCGCAGCATGGGCACAACAGTGGTTGCCGTGCTGATTGGTGAGCGTGAGGGAATGATCGGACACATTGGCGACAGCCGTGTGTACAAGTTCTCGAAAGGAACGATGGTTCAATTGACGGATGACCATTCATTAGTCAATGAGCTGCTTAAAAACAAACAAATCAGTCAGCAGGAAGCGAATGTCCATCCACATCGAAATGTGGTTACACGTGCGCTGGGCACAGATCCTGAAGTGGTTGTTGATATGTATCCTGTCACTTTGGAGATCGGAGATATTTTGCTGCTGTGCAGTGATGGACTTAGCAATTATGTAACATTGGAACAAATGACCCATACGCTTGGATCGGACGCGCTTACTTTGAATGACCGTGCCGACCGTATGCTTCAGTATGCCTTGACGGCGGGTGGAGACGACAACATTAGTGTCGTGCTTCTGGAGGATTGCGGAGAAGCCGGGTCAAGCGCAAAGGAGTGGAATGCATGATCGGACATGAGCTTGGCGGTCGTTATCAGATTATTGAACGGGTTGGCGGAGGCGGAATGGCGCTTGTTTACAAAGCGCAAGATATTTTGCTGAATCGCTATGTAGCTATCAAGGTGCTGCGTCAACAATTTGTAAATGACGATGAATTTATTCGACGTTTTCGTAGAGAAGCGCAATCAGCCGCATCTTTGTCACATCCGAATATCGTTAGTGTCTATGATGTAGGTCAGGAAGATGAAGTCCACTACATCGTAATGGAGTATGTAGAAGGTCAAAATTTAAATGAAATTATAAAAGAGCGTGCGCCTTTGCAGGTGGAGGAGTCCGTCAGGATTGCATCGCAAATCGCGGACGCTCTGGACCATGCTCATCATAATCAAATCATACATCGTGATATTAAGCCGCATAACATTCTGATTGGACGTAATGGGCGTGTTAAGGTTACGGATTTCGGGATTGCAAGGGCGGTATCGTCAACTACGATTACACAAACCGGATCGGTTGTAGGGTCGGTTCATTACTTTTCGCCTGAGCATGCAAAAGGAGTCACTACCGGGGAAAAGTCAGACTTGTATTCGCTAGGCATTGTGCTGTATCAAATGCTGACAGGCCGATTGCCTTTCCTTGGAGAAAGTCCGATCAGCGTTGCGCTCAAGCATTTGCAGGAGCATTTCGATGAGCCACGGACGGTAAATCCGATGATCCCGCAAAGCGTGGAAAACATTATTTTGAAATCCATGCGCAAAAATCCTAATGAGCGCTATCAATCTGCAAATGAGATGTTGAGAGATTTGGAGACATGTCTGCTGCCGGAAAGACGGCTGGAATCGAAATTGTTCTTCGTAGAGGAGGATGACGAGGATAGCACCCGCATCGTTCCGGCGATCAAGCCAATGAACAAAGCTCAAAGCAGCGGCGGTTCGAAGCTGTCACGTGATAACCAGGCTTATGAAGAGCGCGGTGACCAGAAGAAAAAGAAATCATCTAATAATGCAGTACTTTGGGTTAGTCTTACTGTTATTTTGCTGCTTGCGATGCTTGGGGTTGCCTGGTATGTGAACAAAATGGTTACAGTTCCCGAGGTTAAGGTGCCGGGTGTAATCAATCTGATTGAGGCAGAGGCTGTTACCAAGCTTACGGAATCCGGTCTTGAGGTAGGAACGATCAAACGTGAGTATAAAGAAGGCGTCAATGAAGGAATCGTCTACGAGCAGAGCAAGCCGGAAGGTACGACGGTGAAGGAAGGCTCCACTATCGATTTCACAGTCAGTATAGTCAAGCCGCTTCCTAAAATGCCTCCATTGACTGGTATGAGCTATGCAGAGGCGGTTGAGCAGCTTGCCCAGCGAGGGGTGGATGAGAGTCGAATCACCAAATCTGAAGAAAACAATGATGAAGTGGAAAGCGGCAAAATATTTAGTCAGAGTCCTGATGCCAATACGGACTTTGATCCTGAAACAGCCACGATCGTGTTAAAGATCAGCAAAGGTAAAGAAAATATAAGAATGCCGAATTTGGTTGGCATGACCCAGGAGCAGGCCGAAGCGACACTCAAAGAGTATAATTTGAAATTAGCAAGCGACGGAATCAAGAAGGAATCCAGCTTCGAAGCTAAAGAAGGTCTGGTGACAAAGCAGTGGCCTTATCCTGCTAACGAAACAGTATCGCCGGGTTCTGAGGTTACGCTGTTTGTTAGCTCCGGTTATCCTCCGGAGGCGATTGAGTACACTTATGAAGTTCCTGTCGCTCCTGCAGAGGAAGGACAAAAAAGTAAAATTCGCATTGTATACGGAGATGCTAAGGGTGAAAATCAGGAATGGGGTACAAAAACCGTTGGAAAAGCGCAATACCTGTCGGTTACTCTGATCCTGGCTCCTAATAAGAACGGCGTTGTTTCGGTGCATCGGGACGGTGCCTTCCTTGAGACGTATCTTGTATCATATATTGATGCGAAGCAGGGCACCGTGCCTATCGCTCCTCTTCCGGAGCAAGTTATAGAGGAGAATACCGATCCGAATACCGAAGTGGTTCTGCCTGAGACGGGTTCCGCGAACACGGGCAATAGCAGCAATATTCAGACAGCCTCAAATTCCACTGGTGCGAAGTCTATAGCTGATGCCGGGAAAGGAAAAAAGGGTAAAGGCCAAAACAAAGCCGCCAAGGAATCAGATAAAAATAATGATGAGTAGGCAGCCCGATAACGAAAGTGAGGAACGCATTGTATGCCTCAAGGTCTGATTGTTAAGGCATTAAGCGGATACTATTATGTGAAGCCTGAGGACCCGGCATGGGGTGACAGCATCCAATGCCGGGGGCGGGGCATTTTTAAGAAAAAGGGGATTACACCTCTTGTAGGAGATCAGGTGGTCTTTACACCTACTACCCATGGCGAAGGCACGGTGGATGAAATTTTACCCCGGACAACAGAGCTTATTCGTCCTCCTGTGGCCAACGCGAAGCTTGCTGTACTTCTTTTTTCACTTCGGGAGCCGAATCTCAATCTGCAGCTGCTGGACAAGTTTCTTGTCCATATTGAGCATGCCGGACTTGAATGCCTGATATGCCTTACGAAGGAAGATTTGTTGGATGAGGGAGAAAAAGAAGAAGACGGCGAAATGACGAGACTCGTTACTGAGATTTACAGCAAAATCGGTTATCGGGTCATCACGACAAGCTCCTTGACGGGCTTCGGTACTGATGAAGTCAAGGCCTGCCTGGCCGGGGAAATCAGCGTGTTCTCGGGTCAGTCCGGTGTGGGGAAATCCTCGCTGCTGAATGCAATGCTGCCGGGATTGTCGCTGGAGACCAGCGAAATCAGTATGAGACTTGGACGCGGACGCCATACGACCCGTCACGTGGAACTGATTGAGCTGGAAAACGGAGGCTACGTAGCCGATACACCGGGATTCAGTCAGCTTGATTTTTTGGAGCTCGGTGTTGAGGATTTATCACTTTGCTTCAGGGAGTTTCGTGATTTCGCAGAAGAATGCAAGTTCAGAGGCTGCAGCCATTTGCATGAGCCAGGCTGTAAGGTCAGACAGGCGGTGGACGAAGGAGCGATTGCATCTACCCGCTACGAGCATTATGTTCTATTTCACGAGGATATGAAAGAGAAAAAACGGAGGTATTGACTTCATGAATAACGTCTATATAGCACCGTCAATTTTATCAGCGGATTTTGCCAAGCTGGGAGAAGAGGTTGCAGAGGTAGAGCGCGGCGGAGCCGATTGGATTCATGTCGATGTCATGGATGGACATTTCGTACCAAATCTTACGTTTGGCCCGCTCGTTATGGGAGCGATTGCTCCACTGACAAAGCTGCCGCTTGATGTGCATCTCATGATTGAAAATCCTGAACAGTACGTCACTGCATTCGCAAAAGCAGGAGCACATGTGATTACTGTTCATGCGGAAGCATGTGTGCATTTGCACCGTGTACTGCATCTGATTAAAGAGCATGGTGTTAAGGCAGGAGTTGCCATTAATCCAGCGACACCTTTATCTGCTATTCGTGAAATAGTTGAGGATGTGGATTTGGTGTTGATCATGACAGTGAACCCTGGATTTGGGGGACAAGCCTTCATTCCGGCTACACTTCGCAAATTGCGTGAGCTGAAGCAGTGGAGAGAGGAGCTTGGTCTGGAGCAGCTTCGTGTTGAAGTGGATGGCGGGATCACGTCAGTGACAGCACCGCTCGTAGTTGAAGCCGGAGCTGACGTGCTGGTTGCCGGGAATGCGGTATTTGGTCAAGCTGACCGAAAAGGAGCTATTTCAGAAATTCGGGATAGCGTGAGATTGGCATAGGCTTACATTATGATGCATACAATGGGTTACATGAGCAGGGTTCTCATGTAGCCTTTTTTTTGCGGTGAGAATACACGGGTAAAAGGCTCGAAACATAGACTATGGGTGAAGCATGAGAATGATGGGGAGGGTGAACGATGAAATTTTACACATTCAAGCTTCCTAAGTTTTTGGGAGGGTTCGTGAAAGCTGTACTTAACACTTTTCACAAAAACTAAATGAGCGGAGTAAATGATTGCCCGGACTTCTAGATGTGCAGGGGTGAAAGGCATCAAAAAAGCACCTCTTTTTAGAAAAGGTGCTTTTTGTCTATATGCTGATTCGACCAATTACACGCGGGTCAATTTACCGGATTTCAAAGCCCGTGTGCTGACGTATACGCGTTTTGGTTTGCCGTCTACCAAGATCCGAACTTTCTGTACGTTTACGCCCCAACTGCGTCGGTTGCGATTGTTTGCGTGAGATACATGGTTACCGCTGCTTGGCTTTTTGCCTGTCACATAACATTTGCGAGACATTCATTACACCTCCTGTTCCAATGCACCTGTCACTGAAAATTTACTATTCATGATCAAGTTCACAGTTATTGTTCATCCGACTAATGCCGGTCGATTTCCAACAATATAGCCTAAAGGGCAAAGGAAACCCAATAAAACAATACTTAAATATAATATCATAGTAAAAAAAGCGGCGTCAACAGATCGTTAAACTTTATTTCTTTTTACTCAAGGTTCTTTTATTTATTTATCCTTGTTCTTATAGTACAATATGGATTAGTCCATAATAATTTCTGGGGGGGAGTGAGTGCAGGCGTGGCTATACAATTGAATTCTGAATTTGGGAAGATTAATATAGCGGATGAGACTATTGCGATGATCGCCGGATCGGCTGCCATGGAATGTTATGGACTTGTGGGAATGGCAAGCCGTAAGCAGTTTAAGGACGGTATCGCCGAATTGCTCGGGAGAGAGAACTTGACCCGGGGTGTGGAAGTGAACCTGGATAATAACCGATTGGCCGTTTATCTTTATATTATAGTCAGTTATGGTACGAAAATTTCAGAGGTCGCTCACAACATACAACAAAAAGTGAAGTACGTATTAAATGACGTCGTTGGGCTTGAGGTTTCCGAGGTCAATATCGTTGTTCAGGGCGTACGTGTATCTAGCTAGGAAGGGGAATTTTCATTGAGTAAGCGTTCTTTAAATGGAACAGATTTTACGGCTATGGTCCTTGCCGGCGCTCAGCGGCTATCACAGCAAGCAGAGCACGTCAATTCTCTAAATGTATTCCCGGTACCCGACGGGGATACCGGAACAAACATGAATTTGACAATGACAGCAGGTGTAACTGAGCTTAAAAATAATGGTACAGGTGGACTTGGCAACCGGGCAGGAATTTTATCCAAAGGATTGCTGATGGGTGCCAGAGGTAACTCAGGGGTTATTTTGTCGCAGTTATTCAGAGGATTTGGCCGATACGCCGCTTCTTACGATGAATTGAATACGGTTCAATTTGCAGCCGCTTTGCAAAGCGGTGTTGATACTGCGTATAAGGCAGTAGTTAAGCCTGTAGAGGGAACCATACTTACTGTTGCTAAGGAATCAGCTAAGCATGCTGTGTATTACGCAAGACGGACAACAGATGTTGTGGAGCTGATGACTGAAGTGCTGGCAAAAGCCAAGGAAGCTCTAGCAAGTACTCCTGATTTGCTTCCAGTATTGAAGCAGGTCGGTGTTGTTGACTCCGGTGGACAAGGACTGGTCTATATTTACGAAGGCTTTCTGGAGCAGTTAACAGGTAACGTGCAGCCGGCTGTAGCAGAACCGGTACAATTCAGTGCACCAAGTGTCGTGACTCAACAAGCTCCATCTTATCATCATATTGAAGCCTCTGCTCAAGCTAAGCTTGATACAGAAGACATTGAATTTTTGTATGATATGGAATTTTTTATCAATCGAAAACTTGGTGAGGTTCAAAATGTTCATTTTGATGAGGATCAGTTCCGGAAAGCGCTGTCATTAAATGGTGATTCCATTATCGTTATCGCTGATGACGAAATTATTAAGGTACACGTACACTCCAAAGCTCCTGGTGAGGTTCTGAACCTGGCTTTGCGTTATGGGGAAATTACGCAAATTCATATTCTGAACATGCGTGAGCAGCATCGCGATTTGTTAATAGCGGGAATGGATGCAGCTCCTATGCCGGAATTGTTCGCCGATATTCCGGCTGAGCCGGCCCGTCCGGTAGAATCGGCGCTTTTGCCGGCTGATGAGCTTGCACCTTATGGATTTATCGCTGTTGCATCCGGCCAGGGCATCTCGGAAATTTTTACAAGCCTCGGTGTAGACGTTGTTCTCTCCGGCGGACAGACCATGAATCCAAGCACAGAGGATTTTGTAAAAGCGATTCATTCTATTTCGGCACAACATATTTTCATATTGCCAAATAACTCGAATATCATACTTGCCGCCCAGCAGGCACGCGATCTTCTTGAAGGGGAACGCAGCGTAACGGTTATCCCGAGCAAGAGCATTCCGCAAGGAATTTCTGCGGCGTTTGCCTTCCAGGAGGAAGACAGCGTAGAAGTTAATGCAGACAATATGCTGAATGCGGTTCAACATGTTAAGACAGGACAAGTTACTTATGCCGTTCGCGATACCGTATTTGATGATCTTGAGATTACCGCTGGACATTATATAGGAATAGCAGACTCCAAAATCGTATCTACCGAGGAAGGGTTGATCGAGACAAGTCAGGGGCTTCTCTCGAAGATGCTGTCTGGTGGAGATGAAATCGTTACTATTTTGGTTGGTGAAGAAGCTTCCAAAGAAGTGACAGAATCTCTCGTAGCTTGGATTCAAGAGGCTTATTCTGATGTTGAGGTAGAAGTTCATGAGGGTGGACAGCCAATTTATTATTATCTGTTCTCTGTTGAATCTTAAGTATCTTAACGTCCTTGGAACAAGATAATTGAATGAAAGGACGGGTTATCTATGACTCAGGCTGTCATCGTAGCTGATAGCACGGCAGATGTACCTCAGGAAATGGTTAAGGAATATGGGATTCATATCGTACCCATGCGTTTGAGCTTTGGTGATCAATCTTATATTGAAGGTGTCGATATTACTGTAGAGGAGTTTTACGATAAGCTGACGAAGTCACGGGATTTACCGACGACTTCGCAGACCTCCCCTTCTCAATATGTAGATATATATCGTGATTTGCTGCAGAAAAACCCGGGGTCACCAATTATTTCCATTCATATTTCTTCTGGAATGAGTGGTACCTATCAATCAGCACTTCTCGCTAAGACGATGCTTGAGGAAGATCTTGGAGTAGACGTTGATATTACGGTTATTGACTCTTTATGCGCCACATATGGTTTTGGACTGCAGGTTGTTCTTGCTGCAAGACTAGCAAGAGACGGGGCTTCCGCTGAAGAAATTCGTAGCGAAGTTGAGCGTGTAGGTCGAAGTCGTAGATTATACTTCCTTGTTGATACGTTAGAGTATTTACAAAAGGGTGGAAGAATCCGGAATGCGGCGGCTATTATTGGGACTTTGCTTAACATTAAGCCGATTTTGTCAGTAGATGAGGAAGGCGTCATATATCCGGTTGATAAAATGAGAGGTCGGAAAAAAGCGGTATCTCGTGTTATCGAATTGTTCAAGAATGACTTCGGTGACCATAAGGATATTAATGTAGCTGTGTGTGATGCTGTTAATCCAGAAGGTGCGGAAGAAATTATACAATTGTTATCCGAGCATTTCACCTTGCATGAGGTGGTTCGTACCAGCATTGGTGCTGTTGTAGGTACCCATGTAGGCCCCGGCACAGTGGCTACATTTATATGGCCGGCTTAAAAGTCAAGGCGAAATAACAGGTTGTCGGACTTCTAGAAGCGAGGGGTTAGTATGGATTTAAATGAACTCCCCGTAAGACGTGTCAGTGGCGTGAGTGCTCCCAAAGCGGGAGAGCTTCACGCCTTTGGTATCTCTACGGTGAATGACCTAATTGAATATTATCCTTATCGGTATGAGGATTATCGTCTGCGCAATCTCACTGAAGTCAAAGACGGGGATAAGGTAACCGTTCAAGCGAAAATAATGGGTGTTCCTGTGCTGCAGCGATATGGGCGGAAGTCCAGATTGACCTGTAAAATGGTCGCTGATGACTGGATGTTCACGGCAACCTGGTTTAATCGCCATTTTTTAAGAGATCAACTAACAGCCGGGCGGGACATTATCCTGACCGGTAAGTGGGATATGCGGCGAAGCCAGCTTACGGTATCGGAATCGGAGTTCCCGGATAAGGGGACGCTTCGCAGCGGAAGCCTTCAGCCGGTATATTCGGTTGGGGGAAATATTACGCAGGCTTGGATGCGCAAGACGATTGGACAAGCTCTACTGCAGTATGGAGAGATGATTCCGGAAATTTTGCCAGGCTATTTGCTTAAGCAATACGATCTTATGCCGAGACGACATGCCATTCAGCGAATCCATCAGCCCCAGGACAACGAGGAGGGCCAGCAGGCTCGCAAGCGTATGGTATACGAGGAATTGTTCCTGTTCCAGCTTAAGCTGCAAGCATACCGGGCGATGAACCATGAACGGATGGATGGCGTGCAGCATGATGTGGAGAATAAGACGGTGAGGGAATTCGTGCGCAGTCTCCCATTTGAATTAACCGATGCGCAGAAGAAGGTAGAGCTGGAAATATTACAGGATATGCGCTCACCTTACTGCATGAACCGTCTGCTGCAAGGGGATGTTGGCTCGGGAAAAACAGTTATTGCTGCGGTCGCTCTGTTTGCTGCTGTCAAATCGGGACATCAGGGAGCGTTTATGGTGCCGACGGAAATTTTGGCGGAGCAGCATGTCCGTTCCTTGACAAAGCTGTTTGAACCGTTTGGCATTACGGTTGGCTTGCTAACGGGAAGTGTTAGCGGGCGCAAGCGCAAGGATTTGCTGGGCTCCTTGCAAATGGGGCTTACGGACATCGTTGTTGGGACTCACGCTTTGATTCAGGAGGATGTATTTTTCCGTTCGCTCAGTCTTGTTATTACAGATGAGCAGCATCGGTTTGGTGTAAACCAGCGAAGCATCCTGCGGCGCAAAGGCTTTAATCCGGATGTTCTCACGATGACGGCAACTCCGATTCCGCGAACCTTGGCGATTACGGCTTTTGGCGATATGGATGTCTCGACCTTATCGGAGCGTCCGAAGGGACGTAAGCCGATATCAACCTATTGGGTAAAGCACGATATGATGGATCGAGTGCTTGGCTTCATCTCGCGTGAAATATCACAGGGGAGACAGGCGTATGTCATTTGCCCATTGATTGAAGAGTCGGAGAAGCTGGATGTACAGAATGCCATTGATTTATATGTATCGATGTCGCAGGCATTTCCGGATTTTCAAGTTGGGCTTTTGCATGGCCGGATGACGGCTGCGGAAAAGGATGAGGTCATGCGTTCGTTCTACGAGAACGAAGTACAACTGCTCGTATCTACAACGGTCGTTGAGGTAGGGGTGGACGTGCCAAATGCCACTTTGATGATCGTTATGGATGCGGATCGCTTTGGCCTGTCCCAGCTGCATCAGCTGCGCGGACGTGTAGGGAGAGGGGAGCATGCATCTTATTGTGTGCTTATTTCAGATCCGAAGTCCGAGATTGGTCAGGAACGCATGAAGGTAATGACGGATACGGATGATGGCTTCGAGGTATCAAGACGCGATTTGGAGCTTCGAGGTCCAGGCGACTTTTTCGGCACAAAGCAGAGCGGTATACCGGAGTTCCGAATCGCAGACATGGTCAGTGATTTTGCAGTTCTGGAAACCGCACGTGAGGATGCCTCTCGTCTCGTCGGTGAGCCTTCCTTCTGGACTTCCCCGGAATGTGAGACGCTTCGCAGATATTTAAAGCGCGAGGAAGTGCTGCAGGGCGAACTGATTGACTAAAGCTATTTGAAGCTAATGTTGAACTAAAAAAAGGACGGGAAAGGCAAGAGTGTAAAATGATTCTGGAAAAGCGAAGCGGTCGCCTTTGTTCCCGGATTTCTACTGTGTCTGAATGTAGTCCAATCCTGGAAATCCGGGAACAACAGTGATTGAAGGAACATTTTACACGGCTGCCCTATGCGTTCAATCATTAGTTCAACTTATATAGTGACCTCCATATTTTATGGTACGGTGTACAGCCTACCCGTCATATATTAGAGAGAAACCGGAAATAACGGTAACGGGAGGTGTACGCGCTGGTAAGCTATCAACAGTATGGAATCAGCCCCCAGCTTGTAGAACGGGTCAAGCTTAAGATGAAAAATCCGG
>RCUU01000242.1_pt1 | contig 31785 bp, 26 predicted proteins | sample 2166211 | NCBI WGS metagenome assembly RCUU01 (sample SAMN09932620, study PRJNA488358) | compost metagenome | feature: garden; material: soil; isolation source: compost soil in phenylacetic acid-enriched culture | place: Germany: Experimental Botanical Garden Goettingen | collected 2016-01-27
CGCTCCGTCCACCTTGGCCGCCTCATCCAGCTCGCGGGGAATGCCCAGGAAGAACTGGCGCAGCAGAAAAATATTGAACACTCCACCGCCGAACCAGGCGGGCGCCACCAGCGGAACGAAGGTATCCGTCAAGTGGAGCGCGTTCCAGAACACATATTGCGGAATCATGACTACAAAGAATGGAATCATTAGTCCGGTTAAAATCACTCCGAATACGTTGTCCCGCCCTTTCCAATCGATACGCGAAAAGCTGTAGGCGCATAACGAGCTGGAGAGCAGCACGCCCAGGATGGCCAGAGAAGTAATGATTACACTGTTCATAAAGAAGCGGCCAAACGGATAGGCATCCAGCGCCGTCCGGAAATTATCCCAATTCAAAAATTTTGGAATGAGTCCCGGAGGAATTTGATACAATTCCCCCATGTCGATCAGAGAAGTGCGGACCATCCAGAAGATTGGAAACAGGCAAAAGAAACTTCCTATCACCAGCAGCAGGTAGATGATTGCCCGGCTAATCCACGATTGTTGTTTCAACGCTGCTCCCCCTTCCCTTCGTAATACACAAGCGATTTGGAAAAGAAGAAGATCAAGGCGGTAAACAGGGCAATCACCAGAAACAGCAGTACGGAAATCGCACTGGCGCTGCCCATCCGGGAGGACTTGAACCCTTCGTTGAACAGATACAGCACATAAAAAAGGCTTTTATTATTCGGCCCGCCCTGCGTCATGACCGAGGGCTGGACAAAGGCCTGAAACCCGTTGATGAAAGCGATAACCGTGTTAAAAAAGATAATGGACGAAGTCATGGGAATGGTGATGTAAAACAGCTTGTGCAGCCGGTTTCCCCCATCGATCTCTATCGCCTCATACAACTGGGAGGGGATGCCCTGCAGCCCGGCCAGAAAAATCACGATGGTATTGCCCAGTGTCCAGAAGCTGAAGAGGATCAGGGTCGGCACTACCGACCCTGTATCTCCCAGCCATTGTGACGTCGGAAGATGAAGCTGCTCCAGCATATAGTTCACAATGCCAAAATCCGGCTGCAGCAGCCACATCCATACCATGGAAGAAGCGGCCAGTGGAATAATGACCGGCAAATAGAATATTCCGCGAAAAAAAGCTCTGCCCACAATTTTCTGGTTCAGCAGTACCGCAGCAAAAAAGGAAATGATGATGCCCAGCGGCACACTGACAAAAACATAATAAAACGTGGCTTTGACCGCCGGATAAAAGAAGGGGTCGGCACCTGTAAACAGTGTCTTATAGTTGCTGATCCCAATCCATTCCGGCACCATTCCTACACTATAGCTGGTGAAGCTGAGATATATGCTTGCGGCGATCGGAACCAGCACAAACAGCAGGAATCCCGCCAGAACTGGAGAAGCAAACAGCAGTCCGTAACGAAGCTCCTTGGCAGCATGCCGATTTCTGCGCGAACGCCGGGCAGGCTTAAGGGCCTGCTCCACATTGGCTGCCGGATCAAGGGGAGACATCATAGCGCCCTCTGATTTCCGGCTGAATCTTGGCCTCCAGCGCCTTCATTGCCTCCAGAGCCGTCTTCTTGCCAAGCCACACCTCATCCATGCCGGAGAAGGTAATCGCATTGACTTTGGAGAAATTTTTAATGTAGTAGGACCCGTTCGGCACCCCGTTGTTCAGCAAATTATTCATCATCGCATCCTTGAAGCCGGATGGATGAGCCGGGTTGTTTTCCGCCCACTGGGCTACCAGCTCGGGCTCGGTATACCATTTGGTCATAGTAGGCATCCACAATCCGCCTTTATACAGATCGATGGCGCCTTCCGGATTCTCCAGAAATTTCGTCAGCAGCCAGGCCTCTTCCTGATGTTTACTGGATGTATAGATGACAGAAGCTCCGCTGATCCCCATGGGCACGCTGCGTTTCATCTTGGGGAGCACACCGATGTCATAATTGACCTTGGCGGCACCGAGATCCAGATTGATCCATTGGCCGTGCATCGACATCGCTGCCAGCTTCGATTGCAGGGCAACCGCCTGGGAAGGAATCGACTTCATTTGCACCGGAGAAGGGGCCACATGATACACGTTGATCAAATCCGCCAGACGCTGGATCGCTTCCGCCGCTTCCGGCTGGCTGAACCCGAATTTCCCGTCTTTGGTAATCCATTCCCCTTCATTGTTAATCACTGTGGCGTGGACAGGTCCGTGCCAAGTCTCAAAGGAGACACCGAACTGCTTGATATTATCCGGATCAAACCCGGGATCGGCGGCGTTTTTACCATTTTTGTCGAGAGTCAGCTGCTGGGCGACTTTCACGAATTCATCCCAGCTCCAGGCCATTTCCGGTTTGGCAGGGGGATATTCCACCTTGGCTGCATCAAAGAGATCCTTGTTATAGAACAAGCCGAAGGTTTCGCCTGCCGTACTGATTCCGTATGCGAAATCCTCGGAGGACTTGAACCAGATATAATCCAGAAAATCACTCCGCTTCAGCTCCTTATCGGCATCCAGCAGTTCAAACATATTGACGAACTTGCCGTCCTTTTGCCACGGATCTGCCAGCTCGCCATGCATATAGCCCAGATCCGGTGCTTCGTTACCGGCCACCATTGCCGTAATTTTGGCATCATAATCGGCTTCCGGAATATGAATGGCGTTCACCTTAATATTCGGGTATTTCTCCGTAAAAGCCTGGGTTGCCTTTTCTATGGCCGCCTTCTCCTGCGGACTGCCCCAGAACGTAAATTTCAGCGTTACGGGCTTCCCTGACTGCTCTGCGTTTCCTTGATCCTTCGCTGCATTTCCCGCACCGGCTTCATTTTTGCCTCCAGAGCTTGAACATCCCGCCAGCAGGGTAGCCAGCAGCAAAATTACTGTCAGCAGCCCGTATAATACTTTTCCACGCCCTTTTCCATCGCGCTCCATCATAACCCTCCCTAAAGTTTTGTAGCATACGCTTCCTTGAATCACTTCGCAAAACTCGCGGAAGCATATGCTTAAATGTGTTGATTCTGATTCCTGCTTCCATCATAGGGAATGCGCTTTCAATAATAAATTCCAAATTTTTTATAATGGTGGATTATTTTCGGATGCAGGATAGAAAAAAGAAGGTGCCTGGACCCTGGAGCCTTGTGCACCTTCTTCTGTGGAAATATCCTGTGTCTATCTAAGTTGAACTTTAGTTTTACATTGCGGGGTATGGTCGTCACTGCGGGGAATGTTTGGACTTCCAGCCGCTGTTGTCCCCAGATTTCTTGAATGGAACCGCCTTCTGCGGTTGAAATCCGGTGACAAAGGCGGACGCTACCGCTCTTCCAGTTCCAAACTTCCCCTCCGCACTTCTTCCCTTTTATGATTTTTTTAAGTTCATCTTATCTAGTTCACAACACGTAAAAAGTTATACATTGCCTGTGCGCTCTGCGCCCGGGACACGGGTCCTTGCGGGTCAAACCGCCCGTTCCCCATCCCTTGCATCATGCCGTTAGCCACTGCCTGATCCACTTGTGATTTGGCCCAGGCCGAGACTAGGGCACTATCACTCAGCTGTTGTAATCCGCCGCGGGAAGCCACTTGTCCCTGTTTGTATTCGTAGGCCTTGATGAGAAGCACTGCCATTTGCTCACGGGTCATCTTGGCACCCGGTGCAAATGAGGTTGCCGATACCCCTTGAATCAGTCCGGCTTCATAGGCTGCTGCTACAGACCCGGTGTACCAGCTGCCGCCCTGCACATCCTGGAACGGAAGCTGCCCGCCAGTGCTCTTCAGATTAAGCGCTCTGACCAGCATAGCAGTAAACTCAGCCCGTGTGGTCGTTTGGGCAGGAGCAAACAAGCTGTCCGGGAGCCCTGTGACCACATGTTTGGCGCTGAGCGATTTCAAGGCTGCAAACACCCAGTGGTCAGGAGCAACATCCGTGTATGTGGCATCATAGGACAACACGGCATAGGTGCTGAAATGATCCAGCATAAGCACAACCTTCTTGCTGGCCTTGTCTGCTGTACCTCCCGCATAGCTCCATTGTGAGGTGTCTCCGTGCTTCAGGTACACCCCAAGCAGCTCCTCGTTCACAGCCGAATCAGCGTAGGGAAGCATGGCGCGGACGGGCTGGGAAAAGGCGGACAATGTAATTTCCGATCCGTCCGCCGCACGCAGCACCAGTCCAAATTCATAGGCCGTCCCTTCCTGACGGTAGATGCCGCTGCCATTTCCGGCAGGGGCTGCTCCGTCTGGAACCGGAGCAAGCTTGATTATAATTGCCGCTCCGCTGCGCTTAGCTTCAGCCACCTTCGCTGCAAGCTCCGTCAGGACAGACGCCGGAATCTGCAATGAAGCCTCTCCGTCCCGGATCACCAAGACTCTTGCTCCCAGCAGCGATCCGGCATTCACCGGCAGCGAGACCTGGGTCTGTCCTTGACCCAGCGTAATCTCTACGGCAGCGGCCGCCGGCCCGGTGGCGAATGCTTCTTCGCCAACCACCTTCAATCCGGCAGCCGGAGCGGCAGATGATGCCGGTGCCGGTTTGGGTGTTGTTACAGGATTTGGGTTTGGTGTCGGCGTTGGTGTTGGTGTTGGCATTGGCGCTGGTGTCGGCGTTGGCGCTGGTGTCGGCGTTGGTGTTACCGCCGGGGCTGTCACGGTAACCTTCGCTTTGGCAGCCAAATCCGTACCTTCCACTGCTCCGCTTACGGTGAAGCTTCCGGTGCGGGCATACTGCTGCGGGGCAATGGTCTGCCAGACTACCGGAACCGCCCGCGAAGACGAATCACTGTATACTGCCATGACTACAGACGGCATCACCGGTGCATTCCCTGCAGTTGTCGTAACCTCTACGTCCTGAAGGCTGACAATGGCTGGGGCCTCTGAATCCACTACGGAAACCTTAGCCATGGCGGGCTGATCCGTTCCGCCAGCGGTTCCGGTCACGGAGAAGACTCCCGGCTTCGCATACAGATCCGGGTCAATGGCCTGCCAGATGACAGAGGTTTCGCCAATCGTGTGGTCGGAGTACGTAGCCTCAACTACCGTAGGCAGCACAGGAGCGACTCCTGCTGTTGTGGTAATGTGTACCTCCTTCAGCTCAACAATCGTCCGTTCCACTGCGTCAGTTACGGTTACCGTCGCTGCAGCAGGCCATGCTGTGCCTTCCACTTGTCCCGCAACCGTAAACTCTCCAGGCAGTGCGTAGTCCTCTTCCGGCACACTGTTCCAGCTGACCTCAGCTGTCCCTTCGCTTCCGTTCTCATATTTCACTGGAACCGTGTCCGGCAGGACAGGTGCAACGGCCGCAGACGTCGTTACGCTGACCGTTTCTACACTTTGGATGTCCTTGTCTTCATACAACGCTTTTACCTGCGAAGCACTCATCGCCCCGCTGTAGATGCGGAAATCATCAAGTCCGGCATTCAGCTGGGCCCCGTTGCCATAACCGGAGACCCCGATTTTCTTCACATCGTTTGTAGCTGTAATGGAGCCTGGAGAACCATCGGTGTCAACCTGCTGGGCCACACCGTTTCTGTAGATTGCTCCGGTCTTGGTTGCCGCATCGAAGGTGAAGACCACATTGGTCCATTCATTCAGCGGCAGAAACTCCTCAGGCGACTGCTTGACATAGAAGCCGTTAGCTCCATCTACGTACACAATGCTGGAGTTGCCGTTGTAGGTGATAAAAAATCCGTTACCCGCATAGTTGCCCTCAGGCTTGAACCACAGCAGCACATTCTCCTTGTCATTCATGGCTCCGGTGCGTTTGACCCAATAGGACAGCGTCATACTGCCTGGCTGGAGGGCCGGATCAGTGCCGGCAGAGATATAATTGCCGCTTGCTCCGCTGAAGGTCAATGCCCCATTCTTATGCCCCTGCGGTTCCCAATCCAAAGTACCCTGAACTGTTCCTTCATGTCCCTTTCCAGAGGCATCGGTAACTGTGGTTCCCTGTCCTTCGTCGAAGTTATAGCGGAGCACAAGCTCAGGAAAAGGAGTGATTACCCGTTTCGTTACGGTAACTGCAGCCTGAACCGCTGTTTGCGTTCCGATAACGGTTCCGTTCACGGTAAATGTAGAGCCTTCCTTGTCATACAGTTCAGGAGCAACCGGCTCCCACTGTACGGAAACTACAGACTGGCTTCCATCCTCCAGGATGGCGGTAACCGTTGACGGAAGCTTCGGCACCTGCTTGGCCGGTGTTGTAAGCACTACATCCTCTACGGAGACAATGTTGCCGGCAGGTGCAAGAAGGGCAGTAATTTCCTCAGAGCTTAGGGCTCTGCTGTAGATCCGGAAGTCGTCGACCAAACCATCCAAATACGGGTCGGCAAATTGTGATTTGCCAATGTAGTTGTTTTTGGTTTTGCCGAGATCGGACGGCTTGAGTGTCATATGGTCATTTCTGCCAGCTTCCACTCCGTCGATATACAAGATCCCCAGAGAGCCGGATAAGGTCACGGCTACATGCTTCCACTCGCCGGCAGGAAGAGCGGGACCGTCAATGGTCTGCTCCTGACCGGGGGCATTTCCGCCGGTAGAAATACCGAACCGGGTGATGGAGCCCGCTTTGGGGGACAGGAACATATAGGTGCTTGTTCCGGTGCCAAAATCGAAGATCCGCGAATAGGTTCCCACGCTGTCCAGCTTCATCCAGGCTGAAACCGTAACCTCAGCCGCACGGCTCAGCAGGCCTTCGGGCATTTTCACATAGGCGTCCTGTCCGCTCAGCTCAAGCGCATGATTGATTTTGCCCGGAAGCCAGGAAGCAGCTCCCAGCACGTTGCCGTCATTTCCGCTTCCGGAATCATCGGCTGCCACCGTACCGGATGTTTCATCGAAGCTATAATGCGCCAGCAGTTCCGGCAGGGGCGGCGGAGCCAAGGCTGTCACCGTAACCGTATCACTGCCCTCAAGCTCCGAATCGCTTGCGGTCAGCTTGAACACATACGTTCCCGGCTTCGTTGCCGTGAACGAAGTGAGCAGCGCCGCACTATTGCCAAACACAGCTTCGCCGCCTTCCGGAACGGATACAAGCGTCCATTCCGAAGTCAGCGTTCCCTGCGGCAGGCCATCGTCTGTAGCTTTGCCGCGAAGCATGGCATCGTCCACTTGCAGCGTGTACGTGAAATCCGCTCCCGCATCAACGGCAGGGGCCTGATTCTCATCCGGCTCTGTTGCACTCAGCTCTACTGTATAGTCAACCGCCGGACCGGCTTCAATCGTCAGCTTCGCTTCATCGCCGAACGCATTCAGCTTGCCCGCAGGCTCACCATCAATGGTGATGAGATAGGCTCCTTTTACCAGACCGTTCAGGGTAAGTGTCGTTTCATGGGCGTAGCCAGGCGTCAAATTGCGCAGGCTGAACTTGGCATAATCCTTATTGGCAGACAGTCTGGCCTCGGTAAACTGATCCTTATCCAGCTCGGCATAGAGCTTCTCGGTAATCAGATTGATCCGTTTGAAGAGACCGTCCATAGGCGTAATATCGTAATAGACGGAATCCGTCACCGTAACATCCGCCCCGTAGCCTGTGACTCCGAAGATCGGATCGACGGCAATGTCCGCACTGAGAATCTGCAGCGCACCGAACAGCCCCAGATCGGCTTCCCCGGTCATGCCCTTCCAGCCGTTCAGCAGCGGTACATTCCGGCCGCCGCCGGTTCCATTGGTGCCGTTATTGCCCTTTTCAGCCTGGTAGGTCCAGGCTGCAGCCCCGTAATTCGCGGGATCATCGCTGATCTGCCCGGAGTTGATGGCACTAAGGTTAGCCAGCTTGGCTGCATAGGACAACCGCTGCTCTTCTTCACGGTTGGCTGTGGCATGATACCGTATCCAGTCATCCATCGCGTAACCGGCCAGCGACACGCTGTACTGGAAATTCCACCAGTTTTCCCCCGTAATGGTTACCGGATCGGCGTAGTAGTACCATACAGGCATCTGTCCGCGGGAGGCCCGCGTCTTGGCATTGATTTTGCCCATCATCTCCAGCGCCTTGGCCTGTTCCAGGTCATTGTCTTTTTGCATCTTTGCCAGGGTGTATACCGCTTCCTCCCCGGTGTTGTCATAGCTGTATTCCGAGCCGTAAGGGTACTTATTGTTTTTGAAATTATTATATTTGCGGAGCATTTTGGCCCGGACATCATTGGCTTCGTCCATATAGCCCTCATCCTCAAGTGCTTGAATGATATCCGGTGTGGTCAGCTCTCCCATCAGTCCGGTCTCCCAGTTGTAGGACACAGGACCTTCATATAGCGCCTTCAGAATATTATAGGCCCGCAGCAAATAGGTTTCCTTGGGATGCTTGTAGGCAACCAGCCCGGGGTAATTGGCGGCAATTTTGTACATGCTGAAATACGTATTATAGATATGAGGATAGGCATATCCGCGGTAGGTAGGTGTTGTGTTCGGCTCCTCCATCAGGAAGTCATGGATCAGATAATCCTCATGATGGCCCTTCATCAGGTTGGTCCAGATGGCTGTTTCCAGGTATTCATCCACGGCTGTAATTTCCGAAGCCACAGGACTCAGGGCATTTTTCTCGGCTAAAAACTGTCCGTGCGTCAACCCCCAGTCATCCCCCCAGCCCCAGTAGCCGCTGAAGTTGTTCCGTTTGGACTTCGTATTCATCATCCAGTCGTCAAACACTTTGTCGCGTATGTCCCCGGGAAGGTTCCACTGTGTGCTGTTGACGATAAAGCTGGCATGATCCTCAAGCGCCCGGTCGACGGCATCGATGCCGTAAAACTGCAGCACAGTTTTGAGACCGCTTCCATATTCGACCGTAACCTGCTGCGGCCCCAGCTTGCCCAGGCGGAATTCATAAATGTGGTGATCTCCGCTCTTCTGCTCCAGCAGAGGGATTTCGGTCCCGTCATCCAGCTTCACGCTGTGAATGTCCGCCTTGGTGCGCAGATCGAACTTGGCCTGCTGGTTGATGGGCACAATCATCCCGGGAACAACCGTTACATCAATCAGCCCCTCCTGATACATCTTGTCCTTGGCTTCCTGCTCATTCGCTACGGCAAACAGCTTAAAGCCATAGGTTTGGCTCTCCCCGGCCGCCAGAATCAGACTTGTATGAGGCAGATATCCCCGGTTGGTGGATTTGATTACATTGGAATGAATATAAAAGACATTCAAGCCTTCGATCCATTTGCCTTCATTGTCAGGGTTCCAGGCCCACTTGCTGCCCGGATGCTCTTCATTGCGCCAGCGGTCCTGATACTCAAAGCCCGCACCGGTAGCGGCATCCGGCATCAGCATCAGATAGGAGCCAATCCCGCTGGGTCTGCCCGCAGTAATATAAGAACCGTTGCCCCCAACAAAGGAATGGGTGACCACACGGGTCTCGTAAATGGCATCCCCGTAAGTCCATTGTTCATTAAAGGGAAGCGGAAGCCCGACATCGCCGAACTCCAGGCTTTTGCCGCTGGTGTTGGTGACCTGAATGTTCCACTGAAGTGAGCCGTCTGCTTCCATGGTATAGGTTTCAACCAGCTTGAAGTCGTGTATTCCGCCAGTGTTGGCGGAATTCTCGTAGATGACCGTCACCTTGCTGCCGTCCTTTTCTATGCTCCGGACATCCCCGGACTGATTGGTAGACGCCTTGATCCATTCGCCTCCATCCAGACGGTAGGTGAAGAGCAGCTCGCCAAGCCACTGATGATCGGCTGTATCCTGCTCAGGCGAAACGGTCTTGTTCATCACGTACTCGGTCGGGAAGGCGTCCCCTTTGATTTTCAGCGATGAAATTTCACCGTATTGCCCGGTTTCAATGAGCAGCTTGTCGCTTGTCAGTTCATACGCGCCGGCCTTTGACGGAAGAAGAATAACAGACAGCACCGCCAGCGTCCAGAAGACCGCCCCTGTAAGTATCCTGTTAGGTGAGAATCTTGGCTGTGCTCCATCAGAAGTCTTGAATATCATGCTTGAATCATCCCCTTCGTGTAGATTATTAACGTTGTTATGCGTATTCAGCTCTGCTGTTCTTCTCCAATCCACACGGACATTTCACCTTCCCCGCGATTGGCCCAGGCAAAATACGGAATGAACTTCAGCTGCACCTCCCGGCTCTTCAGGGCTGAGCCGCTGCCATACAGCTCCTCCCCCCAGCCTGGTTCCGCCTGCATTCGTTTACCTGGAACTGAAATTGTCCGGATGCCTTCAGGGAAACCAGGCCCTTCCCCGAGTGTGCATTCACTTTCAAGAGGAAGCCGCAGCTGGTACAGTCTTTTTCCGTTATCGGCCTCCTCCAGGCAGTAGACAAATGGACCGCGCTGCAGCGCCACTTTGGAAAACGTATGGCGGATAAGCGGGTGCCCTTTCATCCGCTTGACCGGCATCGCAAAGCTCAGCTCAATGATATCACCGGGTGCCCAGCTGCGGGTCAGATGAATATAACCGTCTGCACTCCCGCCGTGTTGGACCATAGATTGATGGTTCAGCGTTACCCGCACCTCATCGCACCAGTCCGGCATGCGCAGTGCGACCGTAAATTCCCCGGCCTGTTCAGGAGTTACGACCAAGCGGACCTGGCCATCCGAAGTGTAGCTGGAGAATTGTTCCACAACTGCCGGTATGCCCTGGATAACTGTTTCTGTGCGGCCCCCGATATAAAGCTCGACATATAGGGTGCCGTCTTGCACAGTGTAAATATAATCCCCGAGCGAGGCTATAAGCCGGGCCACATTCGGCGGACAGCAGGCACAGGTAAACCAGCCTTGGCGCACGGCTTTTACATGATTGTAGTTTTTGTTCTTCCCCAGCACTTCCGGATACACCTCAAGCGGATTTACATAGAAAAACTTGGTGCCATCCAGCGACATTCCGCTGATTACGGTATTGTAGAGCGCCCGCTCCATGACATCCGCATATCTGCTGTTGTGCTCCAGCTCTAGCATGCGCCGGGCAAAAAAGATCAGACCTACAGAAGCGCAGGTTTCTGCATACGCCAGATCCGGCGGCAAATCATAGTCAGCGGTAAAGGATTCCCCCTGTTCCATGGACCCGATGCCGCCCGTAATGTACATCCGTTTATTGACAATGTTGTCCCACAGCTTCCGGCAGGCCTCCAGCAAGCCGGCATCCTTGGTTTCAAGGGCAATGTCGGCCATCGCCGTACACATATAGACCAGACGTACAGCGTGTCCCTCCGCTGTTGTCTGCTCCCTGACAGGCAAATGCGATTGGCTGTACTGATGGTCATGAACCATGGAGAGCTGCGGAAAATGCAGGGTCCGTCCGCGCTGCTCCCATTCCTGTTCGAAGTAATGCGGCCGGGTGCCCCGCTGTTCCAGGAAGTAGCGGCTTAATTGCAGATACTTCTCTTCACCTGTGGCATGGAACAATTTCACCAGCGCCAGTTCAATCTCCTGATGGCCGTCGTAGCCCTGCAGCTTGCCCGGCTCTGTTCCAAACACACCGGCGATATAATCCGCATACCGGCTGGCCGCATCCAGCAGCTTTCTTTTGCCGGTCGCCCTGTAATAGGCTGTGGCGGCTTCAATTAGATGCCCGGCGCAATACAGCTCATGGCATTCAGCCAGATTGGTCCACTCCCTGCCCGGTTCCTTCAGCATAAAGTAAGTATTGAGGTAGCCGTCATCCCTCTGGGCTTCCACTAGCAGCTCAATGACGCCATCTGCAATTTCCTCAAGCGCGGAATCCCGTTGCGACTCCAGTAAGTACGCCACAGCTTCCAGCCATTTGCCTACATCGCTGTCCTGAAAAACCATTCCGTAAAACTCGCCTTCCTCCCGGCCTGCTGCAATCTTGAAATTACGGATCGCATGGCTCGGTTCGGCCCCGTCAATACGGTCATTCAATGCTTCCCACTGATACGGAACCATAACTTCCCGGACCAGACGGACATATTCCGACCAGAAGGGATCGTGAATCTGAACCTTGCCTGGAGCTGGTGTGGTGTTATCATTCATTAATGGAACTCTCCTCTCATCTCTGTTACAAATCACCTGCCCGTTCCAGCCTTATCCCTTGATTCCGCCGACGGTCAACCCTTCCATGAAAAAACGCTGGAAAAATAAGAATAGAACTAAAATAGGCAAAATGGCCAATACGGCTCCTGCGATCAGTGCTTCATAGTTATTGCCCAAGGGGGAGACAAAGGAAGCGAGCCCGATCGGCAATGTGAATTGCTCGGTCGTCCGCAGCACAATCAGCGGCCACAGGAAGTTGTTCCAGCTGTTCATTGCCTGCAGGATGGTTATCGCTCCGAAGGCCGGGGCCATCAGCGGCACCATGATTTTGAAGAAAATCCCGTATTCCGAGCAGCCGTCGATCCGTCCCGCATCCATGAAATCCTTGGGCAGGCCAAGCGCAAATTGGCGGAAGAAAAAGATCGGCAGCGGCGAGACGATAAAGGGCAGAATGACCCCCCAGATCGTATTGATCAGCTTCAGGGAAATCATCAATTTATAGAGCGGCAGCAGAATAATTTCCACCGGAATCATCATCACCACGAGCACCAGGGTAAAAATCAGATTCCGGCCCCGGAAGCGGTACATTCCCAGCCCGTAGCCTACCATTGAAGAAAACAGCAGGCTGAGAAGCGTGAACAGTGTGGTAATCAGCAGACTGTTCTTATACCAGCCAAAATAGTTGCCTGCCGCTCCCTCGCCTGAAAAGATGCTTTTGTAATTGTCCAGACTCATCAGATTGAAATCCAGCCGGACATTCAGGCCGTAGCGGAATAACTCTGTAGCAGGCTTCAGGGAAGCAAGGAACAAGGCATACAACGGAAATAACATCAGAACGGCCAGAATCACAAATAAAAAAACGAGCAGCAGGGAGGATACGCTGAATTTGTTTTTTTCTATAGTCTGCATGCTCTAGTCCTCCTTCTTAAACATGCCGGTGAGCGTTAATTGCAGCAGGCTGACCAGTAAGGTAATCCCCAGTAAGGTAATCCCGATGGCCGAACCAAACCCAAGATTGAAATATTGAAAGCCCTGCTGATAGATATAACCGACAATGGTCAAGCCAATGTTTTGCGGTGAAGGTTTGCCTGCCCAGAGCATATAGCTCTCGGTGAACATGGCATAACCGCCATATATAGTGATCGTCACGACATAAATCGTGATCGGCTTCAGCAGGGGGATCGTAATCCTGATCAATTTCCGGAAGGCTCCGGCCCCATCGATTTCAGCCGCCTCATACAGCTCGCCGGGGATGCTCTGGAGTGCGGACAGGAAGTATAAAATGTTGATGCCGGTCCACCTCCAGCCGGCCAGGACAAGCAGGGCGAACATCCCCAGGCTGGAGCTGTAGAGCCAGCGCTGGCTGGAGATCCCGAAAAGATGCAGAACCGAATTCATTAATGCGCCGTCAAGCTCACCAAAAATGAGCCGGAACACCACACCTGCGACGACTACAGATGTAAGCGCCGGAATAAACAGGGTGGATCTGAAGAAATTGCTCCATGGCATCTTTTTCGAATTAAGCAGGACAGCCAGAATCATTGGCACCGGTATCAGCAAAAGCAGTGTCCACACGGTGTAACGGCTGCTGTTGTAGAGTGCTGCTCCAAAATCCTCATTCCAAAGCCCTCTGTAGTTATCCAGTCCGGTAAACGAAACCTCTCCCGGGAGCACTTCCTGAAAGCTCATCACCCCTGCGTTGATCAACGGATACGCAAAGAAGACGGCGAAGGACAACAAAAACGGAAATACGAACACATAGGGTGCCAATTTTTGCGAATTGCCCAGCTGGTAGCTCCTTCTGGGGTTTTTGGTCAACTCTCTTTCTATCTGCATAACCAAACCTCCACTCTTTTCTGCGGTAAATGTGTCCGGTAATTGTAAGGCTGTGAAGGAAGGGAGCCCCCTCCACAGCCTGTGTGCGCTTTCATATGTGCATTTATTTCAGACTGGCCTGCACTTCTTTCAGAACCTGTGCCGGGTCCTTCATGTCGATGAAGATCTGAGGCATGGCTTTGTTGCGGATGGCATCGAACACTTCCGGCGATTTCTCGCGGATATGGACGGGAGCAATTTCTTCCTTGACGCTCAGCAGCGTATCGAAGATATCCGTACCGAAATAATCGGTGAATTTGTTCGATTCTTTCATGGCCGGATCGCTCCATACATCCGTACGGATCGGGTCGAAACCAAGCTGCTTCCACACCTGCAGGTTGCCTTCCTTGGACAGCTTGGCGTAAGCCAGGAATTCCTTGATCAGATCGGGATTTTTCGCCTGATTGGTAATTGAGGTAGCGGTTCCGCCCATACCAGCCGAACGGTTGCCGCCTTCTTCCCAGGCCGGCATTGGCCGGATGATGATTTTCCCCTTGAGGTCAGGCATATGATCGGTGAAACGGTTCATGAACCAGAAAGGCATGAAGACCGATGCCGCGCTGCCCGAATCCATATAGCCGAAGTATTCTTCCGTATCATGACCGGCGCCCGGAGCGACCGCAGCCACGCCTTCCTTCACCAGCTTCTGGAAGAATTCCATCGTCTTCACATTGACCGGGGTATCCACGGTAACATTGCCGTTCTCATCCACCTGGTCGGAGCCCTGCTGGCTGATCGCCGGCCACCAGGACCAGTTGCCGTTGCCTTCAAAGGTGATCATCGGCTTACCGGTCTTGTCCAGGACCTGCTTGCCTGCCGTTTCGAAATCAGCCCAGGTCTTGATGGTGTCCGGACTCACTCCTGCCTGGTCGAGCATTTCTTTGTTGTAATACATCACAGTCGCACCTACATGGTAGTCAATCCCGTAGTACGTGCTGTCTTTGCTGTAAATCTCAACTCTCGACTTCACAATGTTGCCAAGCTCGGGTTCCACAATGTCATTCAGGGACACGAGTTGCGGTGTTCCCTTCATGAAGTTCGGAAATTTACTCTGTTCAATATCCACCAGATCCGGTGCGCCTACCCCCGATTGCAGGGCAACGAGCAGCTTGGTATGCATGTCGTCATAGGGGATGGTCGTTGCTTCCAGCGCAATGGCCTTGTCCGGATGGCTGTCGTTCCAGCTGGCCGCCATGCTCTCATAAAACTTCTGATGCGCGTCAACAAACGTCCAGAACACTACTTTTTCCGCCTCAGCAGGAGGTTTTGCCGTTTCGCTGCCTTCAGACGGCTTGCTGCCGCTGTTGCTTTCTGCCGGCTGGTTCGTCGGGGTTGTCTCTTTATTCCCGTTGCCGCCGCAGCCGCTGAGCCCCATTACCAGAATCATCAATAATACCGTTGTGCACAGAAATGCCTTTTTCATTCAGCTTCCTCCTTGAATGATATATACTTAGCCCTTACGGGAATAAGCCAGCCGTTACCCTTGCCTGAACAGACCCGAAAACCGGTTTCATCCTATCAGCTTTTCAACTTTTTAGAAAGCGCTTTATTTATAATAATACATGTTATATCATGAAAAAAAACGCAGGATTCCAACCTCATTTTTAATCATTTCAACCTGCTTGGAGGAAAATTTATAATGAACTCGCCCATTCTCCATTTTATCTCCCCGCCCATCCCCTACTTCGTCGATTGCGGACATGCCACCTATGCCGCCGGGGATGTTCACATCAACCGCAACTGTATCGGCGTCTTTGATTTGATTGTCGTGCTGAAGGGAACCCTCCCTATTGGTGAGGACGGCAAGGCGTGGGAGCTGCATGAGGGTGAAATCCTTATTCTCCGTCCTGACGGCCATCATTACGGCTCCGCACCCTGCACCGAGGATACGAAGATCATCTGGATTCACTTTCAGACATTTGGGAGCTGGAAGGAATGCGTGAATATGGACGAATGCCTGGACTGTCAGGCCGCGCTAATCGAAAGCCATAAGCAGAAAGCCTACCTCAATCATGCCGATGTCTGCTCCATTTATATTCCCAAGCATATGAAAATCACGGGAAAGGCGATGGAGGTGCTCGACCTGTTTTTTGAACAGGAGCATGAGCCGCAGTCCCTGCGCAACTGGAAACGCCAGGCCTCCTTCCAATCGTTCCTCCAGCACCTGGACCGTGACCTGGCCTCCCCCTCCGATGCTACCGCCATTCAGCTGGCCGAGAAGGTGGAGCTGTTCATCCGCCATAACTATACACGGGACATCAACAACCCTATGCTGCAGAGGGAGCTCAACTATCATCCGAATTATTTGGCTAAAAGCATGCTCAAAGCCTACGGGATGACGCCTATGGCTTATCTGCAGAATTACCGCGTGGAACAGTCCAAGCGTCTTCTTCTGCAGACCTCCTGGTCCGTTACCCGGATCGCCGAGGAGGTCGGGTTCCATCACGTTTCCCATTTTTCCTCATGCTTCGCCAAGAAGGAGGGCCTGTCCCCCTCAGGCTTCCGCAGCAAATTTATTCAGAAGCGCTAACCCGCCGCAGCCGGATGACATTCCAGGACAGCTTGCCTAATGGTGCGTTCATACTTGCCTTAAATTTTTAATATTGACCACAGTGGTCAAGAGGATTACAATCATTTTGACCACTGTGGTCAATACGAATGAAAATAATGATTTCCAGGAAAGAAACATTGGAGGGGAGAACGCTGTTTTCGAAATTTCTCAATTTAAGTCCGGAAAAGCAGGACCGCATATTAAATGCCGCCTTAAAAGAGTTCGCGCAAAAAGGGTATCAGAATGCCTCTACCAATGAGATTGTTAAGGAAGCGGGAATTTCAAAAGGACTGCTGTTCCATTATTTTAATAACAAGAAAGACCTGTACTTATATTTATACGACTATTTTATTGAGATGCTAATGGAGGAGTCATACTCCAATATCGATTGGGAGCAGCGTGACATTTTTATCAGATACAAGCAAATTGCTATTCTTAAATTCACGTTGTTCCAGAAATACCCGAATGCTTTTGAATTCATAAAGAAGGTATATCCTGAAGACGCCAGTGAGGTGAAGCCGGAGTTAGAGGAGAGAAAAAAAGGTTTTCTGAATAAGGGCTATAAAGAACTGTTCGGTGATGTTGACCTTACCAAATTTAAAGCGGGAATCGATATCGAAAAGGCGGTAAACATTATTTATTGGACTATAGAAGGTTTCGCCTACAAATTACAGGACCGGTATGCTTCAATTCCTGTGGATCAAATAAAGTTAGATGAAATTACAGCAGAGATGGACGTTTATAGCGAGATGCTTAAACAATCCTTTTATCAATAATTCCGGGAGGTTCTCTCATGAATGTAATTGAAATTAATCATCTTACCAAAACGTACGGCAAGTCCAGAGGGATCACGGATATCAGCTTCAATGTTGAAGAGGGTGAAATTTTTGGATTCATCGGGCCTAACGGTGCCGGGAAATCCACTACGATCAGAACCTTGTTGTCCCTGATTTATCCCACTGGCGGAAGTGCCAGGATTTTCGGTAAAGATTGCATTGAGTTTGCTCCCGAAATCAAAAAGGAAATCGGCTATTTGCCTTCGGAGGTCTTTTATTATGACAATATGAAGGTATTTGACCTCTTGAAGTATTCTGCCAGCTTTTACAAAAAGGATTGTACGAAAAGAATCAAGGAATTGGCAGAAATGATGGATCTGGACTTAACCAAGAAAATTGATAATTTATCGCTCGGCAACAAAAAGAAAGTGGGGATTGTACAAGGGCTGCTCCACGAGCCCAAGCTGATTATCCTGGATGAACCCACCAGCGGACTGGACCCGCTTATGCAGCAGAAATTCTTTGAACTGCTTGAAACGGAGAACCAAAAAGGCGCAACCGTTTTATTCTCATCGCATATTCTCAGTGAGGTTCAACGTCTGTGCAACCGCGTTGCGATTATTAAAGAAGGCCGCATCGTTACAGTCGAAAAGATCAGCACCTTGCAGGAAAATAACTATAAAAAATTCAAAATCCACCTGAAAGCAGCGCTCGATAAGGACTACTTCAATCTGCCGGGTGTCAGTAATTTAGAGGTTAAGGATAATCTTGTTCACTTCTTATTCCGGGGCAACCTTAATATGGTGCTCCAAAAAATAGCGGAGACGGAAATTACCAACGTATGGATCGAAGAGCCGGATCTTGAGGAGATCTTTATGCACTACTATGTAAAGGAGGCTTAGGGTCCTGATGAATATTTTTCTGCACGAGCTGCAGGCTTACCGGAAATCCACGATCATCTGGTTAGTCTCATTAATTGCGGTCATGGTGTTGTTCATGTCCTTATTCCCTGCCTTTGCGAAAGATGCCGGGGAATTCACGAAGCTGCTTCAAGGGTATCCTGAGTCATTAAGGAAAGCAATCGGGCTCGATTTGAACAATCTCTTTACGATTATGGGCTTCTATACGTATGCTTTGACGTTCATCGTTCTGATCGGAGCCATCCAAGCCATGAATTTAGGCACGTCGATTGTATCCAAAGAAGCCCGGGAGAAAACAGCGGATTTTCTGCTCACGAAGCCGGTTACACGCACAACTGTTATCACTGCAAAACTGATGGCAGCATTCGTATCTTTAGTCATTACCAATATTGTGTATGGAGCGGCTGCCTTTTTGATGGCCTCTCAGGTCAAGGTGGCGGATTTTAGTCTGAGGATATTTTTTCTGCTAAGCTTAACCGTCTTGTTCGTTCAGCTTATTTTTCTTGCCATCGGGATCGTGATCTCTGTAATGGCTAAAAAGATTAAATCTGTGCTGACGGTATCCCTGGCAACGGTTTTTTCGTTTTACTTTATCGGGATGATTGGAGCAACAACCGGGGATGCCAAACTACGCTACCTTTCTCCCTTTAAATATTTTGATCCGGCCGAAATCATGAAACATTCAGGATATGAGACCTCTTACGTCATTACCGGAGCGGTTATTATTGGGATTGCAGTCACAGCCAGCTATTTCATTTATGCTAAAAAAGATATTCATGCGGTTTAAGGAGGGGTGAAATCGTGAATATATTTTGGAGAGAAATGAAATCGTATCGAAAATCTTTACTATTTTGGAGTATTGGTGTGTTCCTCATGGTCGCGTCCGGAATGGGCAAATACGCGGGATTATCATCCTCCGGCCAATCCATGAGCGGGATGATGGCAGATATGCCCAAATCACTGCAGGCTATATTAGGGATTGGAAACCTGGATTTGAATAAAGCCAGCGGTTACTATGGGATATTATTTGTCTACTTGTTATTAATGGCTACGATTCATGCCGCCATGCTGGGGGCGAATATCATCTCAAAAGAAGAGCGGGATAAAACCTCCGAATTTTTATTTGTAAAGCCGGTCTCCAGAAATCACATCATCACCTCGAAATTACTTGCCGCCTTGGTTAATATCACTGTATTCAACCTGGTTACATTTATGGCTTCTGTGATTATGGTAGGGAAATACAGCAACGGGGAATCTGTTATTGGCGATATCACCATCACCATGGCGGGCATGTTTATTTTACAGCTCCTGTTTATGTTCATTGGGACAGCAGTTGCAGCAGTCAAAACGAAATCCAAATCGTCTGCGTCACTAGCCACAGGAATCCTTTTGCTGACATTTGTAATGTCAATTGCGATTGACCTGAATGACAAGCTTGAAAGCCTGAAATACATGACACCGTTTAAATATTTTGAAGCGAAAAATGTGATGTATGGCGGAGGATTGGATATTGTATTCGTCATCATGTCAGCGGCGCTCATTGCTGTGCTTTTCGCCCTGACCTATGTTTTTTTCAACAAAAGAGATTTGAGTGTGTAATGAAGCTAAGCGGAGACCGTCATGGCCTCCGCTCTTTATGGTTCCCGGTCAGCAGCGCCATTTCATCCATAAGTATCTGGTTTGCCGCGTCCCTCCGATGGAAATAATCATACTGATGAACTGCGAATCAGATGAGATGGAGCGGATACTGTGCAAAAAATTACTGCCTATCAATTATTCACAATTACTTTTATTTTCCAGCTCGGGACGACCATTATCTTTGGCTTTGGAGGCACGGCTGGCCGGGATGCGTGGATTGGCGAGCTGATTTCCTGTGCTCTGGGAGTAGTTATTATTCTGGTCTACACCACCTTAATGCGGATGAACCCGGGGCTGTCGCTTGTCCAGTGGTTTCCCGCACAATTTGGACGCTGGATTGGAACACCTATAGCTTTTATGTACCCGCTGTTGTTTCTGTATGTTATAGGACGTATGATTGCGGATATTAGGGATATGGTTTCAACAACACTCTTAAATAATACACCGCTTATACTGATTACAGGGTTATTTGCGATCATCATCGCCTTTTGCGTATATGGTGGCGCTCAGATCATTGCACGGCTGGGTGAATTATTCCTTCCCATTGTAATCATCATCTTTAGTATTGAGATCATCCTTCTCTTCGCTTCCAGTGTCATGCATATCAGGAATATACGTCCTGTTATGGAAAACGGGTGGGGGCCCATCTGGAACGTTGTTTACCCGGCCGGTATCACTCAGTCCTTTGGGGAAACCCTTGTCCTTGCCATGTTCTGGCCTGAAGCCAAAAATCCTTCAAAAGTGATGAAGATCACGGTTCTCTCCACTTTGCTGTCAGGAATCATGATAACCTGTTTGGATTTGTTTGCGATTTCCGTTTTTGGTGGAGTGTTTTCGCGTTTTCTGTATCCCCTCTATACCTTATTGAGTTTAATCAGTATCGGAAAATTCATTGAAAACCTGCAGATGTTTGGCGTCCTGTATTTTTTAATGACAGCACTATTAAAAAGTGTCATTTATATGTTCGCAGCGCTAAAAGGGATTCAGCAATTGACGCAGATGAAGAGCTACCGTTCACTGATCATTCCGTCATGCATCCTCACTTTAATTCTGGGGATGACCATGTCAAAGAACATCACTGAGCATATTTATTATCATCATTTCAAAATTTTGGTTCCGTATGTGTGGGTACCCTTGCTGTTAGTTTTGCCAGTGATCCTGCTCATCGTTACATGGCTTCGGCAATTCAAGAAATGACAACTTCATCGCTTTATTTCGTCATCCATCAAATGTATCGATGGCCCTGTTACTCCTACCCGCCGAACCGTCAAATTTGCTTTTACTGATACCTCAGCCTTTGAAAACTCCATATCCCAGTTATTCTTCAAGGATTTCCATAGCGCTGAATTTTCATTGTGAATGGTATCGCCGAATCCAAAGATGTCTGTCCCATACTTTTTTTGCACTTTGGTAATGGTTCGAAGCACCGATTCTTCAACATATTTGTTGAACTCGTCCTGCAGAAGACTTAAATTGCCCGGTTGTGCCAGGTCCAGTCTTGTGTTGTTTTCACGTATGGAACCTTGCCCCGTTAACGTAATAAAGAATTTGATGTGGTCTCCTTGGATAACAGGCTGAATCTTTCTGCCTAACTTATTTACCTCCATACTAGCGTTTCCGTTCTCTTCGGGTATTTGGGTTGAAATCGTAAGTTTCTGCAGGTTCCCGGTTACCCAACGCATGAGTCGCCCTTCTTTTACAGGCAAGAATCCCACCAATTTCAGCTCTTGATTAAAAATCCCGGTTCCAGCAATATGAAATCCCTCCACATCACTCCTGCCGGATTGATCCTGCTGTTCTCCTTCTTTTGGTGCCGCATTGTTCATTCCCGCTTCAATTAATGGAACGGTCGGACTGGTTCCTTTGCTGCTTGCAGAGATTAAAAAATGTAAAAATCCCATTTCCATAAGCGATCCGATCTGGTCAAATTCTCCTAAAGCCCCGAGACCGGGTATGGTTTCCAGTGGATACGATAGGTCTAAAAAATCCCTCGCAGTGCCTCCCTTGACCACAAACAGATCCGTCCGCAGCTTGAGGTTAGGGTCCCGGGTATACGTATCCAATACATCCTTAATTCCGTGTCTGGCCATTGACTCTCCAATCACAATCACCCGCCGATGACCGCGGAATACTTGCCGGGAAAGCTTGGTCTGCATCTTCTGCACGGCATCCAGCGTGTTCATGCCAGAGCTGGTTACGACAAAAAAGGGGTTCCCCTGGGTTCCTCCAGCTTTCCCCACGTTCTGTCCGCTGCCTAGTTGCGATGGAACAATAGCCTGAGCACTAATCACTACGTCATTGTTCTGCCCCTTGTCAATTCCCCAAGCAAGTTCAATGGCAAGTTCGTTTACCTCTGTGCTGTCCCAACAACCTGAAGTAAACAAAAGAGAGACGAGAGACAGGAAGAAACGATCCGCTTTCTAATCATGTGCCTTCCCTCCCCCGTTTCGGACTTGGCTGCTGGCCTTCCGGAATGCGCTTTTTGTTAGTCCCGGCGAGGTATGACGGACGATAGTTCATACTCCATCTGGGTGCGCGGATGAATACATCCTTCAAGCTCCGGAGTGTTTGTGGAGCGACCGGACTCATATACGGAACACCAAAAGAATGTAAACCAAGCAGATGGATGATCATGATGAATAATCCGCTTATGATACCATATAAACCAAACAATCCCGCCAAAATTAACATAGGAAACCGGAGCAGCCGGTATGCCGTCCCGAAATTGTATCGGGGAATAGCAAACGAGGCAATCCCCGTCGTGGCTACCACAATCACAACAGGGGCTGATACAATGCCTGCCTGCACAGCAGCTTGTCCAATGACAAGTGCCCCCACAATGCTTACCGCCGAGCCAACGGCCTTTGGCATACGAATACCCGCTTCACGGAGTCCCTCGAACATAAACTCCATCAATAATGTTTCGACAAAGGTCGGAAATGGGACTCCTTCTCTGGAATTAGCAATACTAATGAGCAGGTTGGTTGGAATAAGCTGTTGATGAAAGGTGGTAAGGGCAACATACAAGGACGGAAGCAATAGTGACATATTTACCAGGGAATAACGGATGAATCGAATGAAGGTCGTATAGATAGAACGTTCGTAATAGTCTTCTACCGCCTGCAATCCCGTCCAAAAATTCATCGGAACAATCAGCACAAATGGAGTGTTATCGACAATAATGGCGACTTTGCCCTCTAACAGACTTGCGCTTACGACATCAGGACGTTCGGTATTTTGAATCTGCGGAAAGGGAGACCAAGGGACGTCTTCGATAAATTCTTCAATAAAACCCGATTCCATGATCCCGTCAATTTGGATTTGCTTGATTCGATTACGGACTTCCTCCAGGACGGTATTCGAGACAACGCCGTTAATATATGCAATGACGATATCTGTCTGGGAGAATTGCCCCAACGTAATGGATTCCATCTTCAGCTCCGCACTACGGATGCGCCTGCGGATCAGGCTTGTATTGATTCGTAATGTTTCTGTAAAACCATCTCTGGGTCCACGGATAGAAGCTTCCGCCGCCGGCTCCTCGATACCGCGTTTCTCAAATCCTGCGAGATCTGCAACTAATACCTTGTCTTCTCCATCAACCAGTATGGCAATATTCGCCTTTAATACTCCATCGGTCACATCCTTTAATGTAGAAGCCCTCTGAACCTGTGAGACAGCGACAAGCTGGTGTTGGATGATTTCCCCTAGCTTAGAGATGCTGTTCAACCCTTCAGAATTCTCATCATGCATAATGGGCTGCAGCACAACTTTATCCAATGTTTTGGTATCGGTTAACCCATCAATATAAACTAAAAGAATTTTCGGGTCGATGGAGATTGTACGAAATACGATATCCGAGCAATCCTGAAACATTTCTCTAAGCATCTTCTCATTAATCGCGAGTTCAGTGCTTAATTCAGTAAGACGCATAGTTTCCCTCCATCTTGTCAAGAGATCCCTAGACTAAATTCCCAATGCTTATCGCGGAGAACTGCTTCAAAATATTAATCGCCTTGTTGGACTCTGCTTCTTCGCAATGAATAATCAGCACGACTAAGGCCTTTGTGCCAGACGACTTACCGTTCAGTCTTTTTCCGGCTATAAGAAAGAGGATCAAACCGGTGAACGCCCCTGCTGCTAATCCTATAAGCCCCCAAAGAATGGGCCCCCACCTCAGTTCAAATCCGAAAGAGGCGCCCAGGACCGAAAAAATGGTGCCCAGAATCGCGGCCGCATCAAATATGCCAATTCCCCCGCCCCGATGAATGGAATCAGACAGAGCCGTTCTTTGGGTTGTCGGTTCCATTGGAACGGCAGCAATGCTTTCTTTATCGAACCCGTTCTGCTCTAATGCCAGGATGGCCAATTCCAGATACACAGTGGACTCAAAAGAAGAGAACACATGCAATTAAGGTCCCTCATTTCCTTTCGATCCAAGCAGCTTAAAGTTCCGGGGTTGAACATTTTTCCGGAGAAATTGAAACTGCTCTTGCTCGAACAATTTGTTTTGCTTGACCGCTATTATGTACGCTTCATAAGCCGCAAAACAAAACATCGACGGATAGTAACAAAACCATTCCGGATCTAGTACAGCTTGTGCTTGTTCATAGGAACCGGTAATCGTAAAGATACTGGCTTCAACGAGATGTGAATAATAAGCAATGATAATACAGCATACGAAAAGAAATGAACCGCTCAGCAATTTATGCAAATATAAATGTCCCAATCCAGGGAATAACAAGGACCAGACCAGAGCAAGACTTGGCAGCCGCTTATCCATTATATTCAGGCTCAAACCGTTCATATTGAAAATCGTGACGGGTGCATTCTCACTTTCGGCCAGCAAGCAATGCTTGTTCAGATCGATTGTTTTGTGATAGCTGTCCCATATGCAATAGATGTAGACGGGAATATATAGAAGCAGCCACCTCGTGTTCAGTACTTCTTTGGCGATATCAAACCTGCCGTTAAAGGAATAAACCATCGCTTTATTGATCCCGGCACCGTTATTAATCACGATTTCCCAAATAATTAACATAAACCCCTTCAAATAAAGTCCGAGGGTGAGATGACCAAAACCGGGAAAAGCCGCCGACCACCACGCGATGACCCAAGGGTTCCTTAAATATATATGGTTGATATTGAATATGGACATATAGCTGTTATATCTCCGAATACGCTTTGCTTCCGTTTTATACTCCACCTCGATTGCCCCCGCTTATTATGTCTTCTTAGACCTCTCTGCTGCGGTTCCTCTTCCAACGATCCGGTGAGAATGCCATGCGGTACAAGATAAGATAAATACTCATCAGAAATAAGTAAATGGGGAAGGAATACATAATTTGGTAGCCTTGTTTGTAATGAAACACTCCAGCCTTTAGTGCCAGCCATTCAAACCCGACAGCCACAAGCGCCCAAAAAAGGAGATACACCACCGTCATGATTTCGAACATCCGCAACCGTTCATACCCATAAATAAACAAGTATCCAAACGGCGCATACATGAAATAAGAGATTATATCAATCCACTCGTATGTTGAGTTGTCCCCCGCATCATATAGATCAAATGGCGGTACCGCGATCGTATGGTCGAATACAAGCCCGAATGTGACGCCAATAAGCAGATTAAAGGTTGCCTGGGCAGGTGAGAAGCGCCGGGGCAGCATCCAAACTGCCGCCAAACCAATGACAGCTATCCCGATCACGAACCACTCATTCCCGTTAAATTGATTATCATAAACGATTTTTTCCATCACCGAATCCATCCTTCCTTAGACATCATTCGTTGAAAGAGGCGCCCCATTAGCAAAGTACAGATCATCAAAGCTATGATCATCACCGCCTCCAATACGAAATTCCATCCGGTATAAGTAAGTACGGAGTACCAGCGAAGCATCGCCCCGATAAGCATCTGGAAGAGAAACGTATAGACCGATATTCCCCAGCGGGTGCTGGCGTTGGAGGCAGTCAGAAAAACGTTGACGAAGGCAAGAAGAATGAAAATAACGGTGATGTCATTATGCAGAATCATGGATAGGAAGTGGGGAATACTTCTTGTATTTATTTCGAGCAGCTTAAAATTGTAAGACAAAAGAGTCAATTTATTAGTAAGTAAAATTTCAATGACCATAACCAAAAGAAAGTTGGCGGCCAGCGGCAGTTTATTTGGCAGGCTGGCCATGACCCCAACACAGAACCATGCGAGTATAAGGAATATGACAACTACCACTGTAAAATGCCTCCACTTCTCTGTTAAGATTTGACTTCTAATTTCCCCTATATCCAGTTGGCTTATGCATAAAAAAGGCGTGAATCCCCATCCGATCTGCGGACGGGCAGTCCTTTCACGGCATAATAAAAAGCAGAGACCGTTTTGGCCCCCGCTCTTAGCACATTTTATCAGTTCCGCTGCTGCCTGCCCCCTCCGGCTTCGCTGGAACTCAATCCACCTTCGCTCCATAGGAGCGCAGGAACAGTACGGCCTGCTCCATGTCCATCCGCACACCCGTAACATCCAGAGCTTTCAAATTCATCCCATCCAGCTTGGCACCCCGCAGATCTGCACCCTTCAGATTAGCTTTGCCCAGCGATACCCTTGTCAAATCACAGTCTCGCAGGTCAGCCTTCGTCAGATTACTCTCTGAAAGATCCGCTTCAAAAAAACGGATTCCCCGCAAATCCTGCTTCCCGAGCTTGGCATGCCGCAAATTCGTATACGACCAATCGCCCTGGCTTAGGGTAATGCCATCCATCTGAGCACCCGCGAAGTCAGATCCGGTCATCTTGCAGGAGATGAATCTGGTGACGAAAAGATTGGCCCCGCTGAATTTACAATTTTCAAACGCAGATTCAGTGTGGACCGATGCATTCAGGGCAGCCCCTTTAAAATCACATTCAATGAAACGGCAATGGCTTGTATCGATTTCTTCCATAGACGTATTCATAAATGTGCAGTTCTTAAACGTGCAGCGGATAAGCTCCCCATAACGTAAATCATGCCCGTCAAAACGGACATCCGTAAATTCCCGGTCGTTGTACTGATACATATGATTCCTCCGATAATAAATTTAGTGATCATGACTCCGGAGAATGTTCAGACTGACATTCTATTTAATTTTATCATATCCATGTCAAGTGTTATTACCATATTTTATTATTTCGAAACCCAAACAGCGCGCACCAATTGATATCGGCACGCGCTATGGTATACATTGATTTTTAATCTTTTTATTGCAAAATTCCAGACATGATGAGCTTCCAAACAACTTCAAATTCCTGATGAATGGTTGGTAATAACCACTCCCGACTGTGAAGAGGGTGATGGAACCGGACTGTTGCCGTATAGATTCCACGCGCAACTTCTTCTGCTAATCCTTCTTTAAACTCACGATTGCTTATCCCTGCTTCTACAATTTTGGTGATGCTACCGATGATATGATTAACAAATTCGTAAGCAATATCATCCGATTCTTCAGCAATTTTAGTATAAATTGCAAACAAGTCGGGGTCTTGTTGTGCTTTGGTATGTTTGATCCGAATTAATGTATCCATCCATATACGTAAACGCTCACTGGCAGAGCATTCTTGTTCGAATGTTTCGTCCAAAGGTTCAGTGATCACATGAAACCATCGTTGTACAACTGCAAGACGTAGCGCCGCTTTACTTGGAAAATGGCGGTAAATGGTTGCATGTGTGACATCTAAGAATCGCGCCACATCAACTACACTCGTCTTCTCTGGCCCAAATCGACGAAGAACGTCTTCCGTCGCGTCCAGAATGGTTTCTTTTGTTAGAAACTGATCTGCCATTAATATCGGCTACCCGCGACAGCATCAGGTCTGCAGCACACGCAGCTGTCTGAACTGCCGGCTGTTAATATCATCCCTTTCCCGGATTGTGGCCAGTGCGCTCTCTCTGATAAAAGCAAACTCATCCAGCACCCGCTGGGACTGCTCATCTTTGGCACCTGAGAACATGTTCACCAGTTCACGGACAGGATTGTAGTTCTTGCGGGCAAAATCTACAATATGAACCGGATTGATCATTTGTAAAAAACCCCTTTATCGGCAAGAAGAGCAGGGATCATTAGGCTGTCCCCGCCCTTTTGCTTCCAAAGAGGTTTCTATATTTACCGGATCTGGAACACCGGCTGGTCTTGTACAAAATGTACCGGCACATCCGGAAACTGCGCCGACAGCAGCCCGGCCAGATATTTCATCCCGGGTGCTTCGCTCTCTGCATGGCCCAGCATAATCAGAGCCTGATTCCGCCCCTGGCGGGCAGCGTCTCTGATATATTCCGGTGTCTCCCATTCCGGTCCTTCTCCGGCTATGATTAAATCCAGGGAATCTTGATGATACAAGGGGATTGTTGTAGAGCCGCCCCCTCTGTAGCCGACCAGTATCCCCACTCTTATGCATGAAGCGGAGAGGTTGCCCGCCACCCGAACATAGGGAATTTGCAGCCGCCTTTTCAAATATTCGGCAATGGCCTCAACCTTCATCTCAGGAAGGGTCACAATGGAAACCGCCGGCCGATGCTCGGTCACATATCCCTGCCACCCCAGTTCCCGGAGCAGCCCGTCCATGATCCCATCGGGTGTGTAACGGTGCAGGTAATCATGGAAACGGTATATTCCGAGGCCCGAGCTTGCGATCAGCCCGGCTTTTTGCTTATACACCGGGTCCTGCTCCAGCCCATCCGTATGACCGTGGTGGCTGAAAAACACACCTTCATGCGTGATGACCAGGTTCGCCCCAAGTGCGATGGCCTGCCCGATCACATATTGCGAGGCAGAGAAGGCCGTAACGATTCCCTGTACCCCGGTCTCCAGGTCTCCCGCTTCCAGCTTGTCCACGGTCTGTTCCGGGCCGGCGATTCCAGCCGTTAAGTGATCAATAAGTTGTCCGAACGTGAGCATGGTGATACCCTCCTATATGAACTGGACTTGAATGGACTTGAAAGATGATGCACCGCAGCAAGCAGACCTATTTCAAAAATCCGGCACCGATTCTTTTTCAAAAACTGAATCTATTGCAGAAAGTACAATCATGCGGCAGATTCTCTATTGTTATCGGGACCGGGACGCTCAGAAGAGCCTATTCATTCGGATACACAATGACCTTCAGGCTGCCGCTTTTGTTATGAATTGCGCGTTCCAGCGCTTCACGGGTCTCTGCCAGCGGATAGCGGTCTGTAATGAGCGAGGCTGCATCCAGATTGCCCGAGGCCAGAAATTCGATACCCTGAGGGTAGGTATTGGCATAACGGAATATCCCGCAGATGTCTATTTCGCTATCTGCAATCAGCGGCACGTTGAGCGGGATTTGATCTTGTGCCGGCAAGCCTACTACTGCCAGTCTTCCTCCGCGGCGAAGGGACTGAAGTGCCGACTGGAGCGCTGCCGGGCTCCCGGCCGTCTCCCAGGCTACATCCACACCCTTGCCCCCGGTCAAACGCCGGATGGTTTCCAGCGCATCCTCTTTCTTGACATTGATCGCGTTGGTCGCTCCCAGGCGCAATGCCGCTTCCAGCCGGACCTCCTCCAGATCGGTCACAACAATCCGGGCGGCGCCAAAAGACTTGGCCGCTGCGACTGCCATCAGGCCAACAGGTCCCATCCCCAGAATAGCCACAGTCTCCCCTGCCTGGAGCCGTGTGCGTTTGGCCGCATGGATGCCGACCGAGAACGGCTCGTTGAGTGCCGCTTCCTCAAAGGATAAATGGCCGGGGATCTCGAACACCATATCCTGGCGGATTGCCAGGTACTGCACGAAGGCTCCGTCTACAGGCGGAGTCGCCAGGAACTGGACATCGGGACACAGATTGTATCTTCCGGCCTTGCAGGCCTCACAGTGTCCGCACGTGACCCCCGGTTCAACCGCAACCCGGTCGCCGATGGCCACCTTGGTTACCTTGTCTCCTGTGGCGGCGATAATTCCCGCACACTCATGTCCGAGAATAATCGGCTTCTCCACAATGAAGCGCCCGATCCGTCCATGCTCATAATAGTGCAGGTCAGAGCCGCATACGCCAACGGCCATCACCTTTACGAGCACTTCATCAGGACCCACCTGGGGCAGCGGTAATTCCTTAATCTCGATGCTTCCGGGCTCAGACATAACTGCTGCCTTCATCGTTAATGGAAGCTTATCACTAACTGCAGTCTGGGTAGAATTGTTCATATCCGTGTTCCCCTCTCAGTAAATCGTGCGCTTGCCGGCATCGCCGATGCCGCTTTTCCGGTAAAAGTACGTATTGATCTGATCGCGCCATTCCTTGGCGTGGTCTGCCTGCCCCTTCAGGCGCTCCTCCACTTGCGTGTACAAATCCTCTCTGACGCTTCCCTTCAGGCTGCTCCAGGAAGCCAGCAGCTCCGCCGCACGTTCCGCACCTTCGAAGTGGGAATCATAAATATGCTGGATCACAGTTTTGCCGGAATGCAGCACATGGGTGTAAGGGACATGATGGAAGAACAGCAGCAGTTCATCCGGGCATTCTTCCAGAGAATCATAGCGCCCGGCATTGCTGCCTATATATTGTGCACTGTAGCCGGTTCCGGTCTTCACAGTCCGGTCTACACCGATTCCCGTATGGTCGGCATAATGGTAGGTGCCCCACTGCGAATATTCATAGCCGTCCACATTCGGTCCGTAATGATGCTCGGGGTTGATCATCCAGCCTACTCCAAGCGGTGCGGTATAGGATTCGTAAATATTCCACGAATCCAGCAATATCCGGCTGATCACGCCGGAGACAGCCGGATCAGTGCCGAATGTCAGGGAGATCCATTCTGCGGCAATTTCCTCTGCCGTCAGCTCCGGATTCCAGGCGAGACGGCCGAATCCATACAGATTCGCCTGGGCCAGCAGATGACCGGTCCAATTCCGGTCATTTCCTACGTTGGACACCGCCGCAATCCCGCTGAGACGGTTGCCCCACAGGGACCCATCCACGATATGCTTCACCGGAGAAGCTTCTCCCTTGGCATAAGTGTTGAATTCCAGGACCTCTTTCCACAGGGGAACCAGATAACATACATGGCGCTGCTGTCCCGTATATTCCTGGGCAATCTGAAATTCAATCACCTGATTGGTCGCTCAAGCGCCCCGAACAGCGGGGATACCGGCTCTCTGACCTGAAAATCCATCGGGCCGTTCTTGATCTGCAATATTACGTTGTCATTAAATTTGCCGTCGAGCGGTTTGAAATGATCATAGGCCGCTCTCGCCCGGTCGGTCTTGCGGTCACGCCAATCCTGCTTGCAGTTGTATACGAAGCAGCGCCAGATCACAATTCCGCCGAACGGTTCAAGAGCTTCGGCCAGCATGTTGGCCCCGTCGGCATGGTCGCGGCCATACGTGAACGGACCCGGGCGGTTCTCCGAATCGGCCTTGACTACAAAGCCTCCAAAGTCCGGAATCGCCGCATAGACTTCGGCTGCTTTGTCCTGCCACCACTTGCGTACTACAGGGTCCAGCGGATCAGCGGTACCCGCTTCGCCTTCATGCATCGGACCGGCAAAATTGACACTCAGGAACAGCTTGATGCCATACCGTCTGAACCGGGCGGCAATTCTCGCGACCTCGGGCAGATACTTCGAAATAAACAGCGTTTCCAGGGCATGGACATTCACATTATTCATGGCAATGGCGTTGATTCCTGCGGAGGACATCAGGCGCGCATAATCATTGATCCGCTCCAGATCGTCCGTAAAACGGTTGTTCTCATACAAGAAGGATCTGCCCGCATATCCCCGCTCCACGGTGCCGTCAAAATTATCCCAATGATTGATCATCCGCAGCCCGTTCACCGGGTTCACGACTTCATCCAGCCCTTCGATCTCCTTCAGGCTGCCGATCAGGCGCAGCAGGTGAAAAACTCCGTAGAGAACCCCCGCCGGCGATGCAGCACCAATGGCGATGCAGCCTTGGTCTGCACGGGTCCGGATCGCAAAACCCTCAGGACCCGCCTTACGGATGGTTTCTTCCCCGAACACGCCGCGGATCAGCGGGTTCTCCCCCTGAAAGGTGCCAAATGCCACCGCCAGGCCCTGCGGATTCGGTTCAGACACAGCCCGGATGCCCAGCATGGATTCAATGCCTCTTTGCCATTCCTGGAG
>RCUU01000244.1_pt1 | contig 31465 bp, 28 predicted proteins | sample 2166211 | NCBI WGS metagenome assembly RCUU01 (sample SAMN09932620, study PRJNA488358) | compost metagenome | feature: garden; material: soil; isolation source: compost soil in phenylacetic acid-enriched culture | place: Germany: Experimental Botanical Garden Goettingen | collected 2016-01-27
CTCCCCGCTGTCATAATGCCTTTTATTCATAGTGCTACCATCCTTGATAAAATTGAACGAACGTCCTAATTAATAGGATACAATCTCATTACCTATTATTCAAGTTATCTGCCGTGTTTATCCGGGGTTATCCAAAACTGAAGTATATTCCATTTAAGCAGCTGGCTAAGAAAGCAGACAGTGGGTTGCAATAATACCGGCTCGAAATTGAACTGAACGACGGTTCCAGCCGAAGAATTGTCTACAACGCGATGTTCGCAGTGTTCCAGCCTTCCGGCTATGCCACACCTGAGCTGGCTCGCCTGGCGGAAGAGCAGCGCAAGCTGATTTATAGAAAGTAATCCATTATATTTCCTCATCCAGAACAAAACGGCTACGCCTCCTTGACTGGATAGATTTCAGTTTAGCGTTGCCTAGGGAACCCTTTATGAATCCTGCGGCAATTCCAAGTGGAAAAAGGCTAACTAATTTGCTCGAACACCCTGTTCTCCGCAGGTTAAGTGGAAAAAGGTACACTAATTCAGCTCATTTCGCTCCTAATGAGGAAATATGGCCCAATTAAGCTTCCTTTTTCCACTTAAATCTCACAATTGTTGATTTTGGGGAGAATTAAGTTCCCTTTTTCCAACTAGCACTGCTCACCTGCTCCTTCACAAGCGTTAGTCGGAAAAAGGCTATCGAATCTGGCTGATCTTATCCAGAAGAAAGGGAATCATAATTTCCTAATCAACCAAAAAACCACTCTTCCGCACAGGGCTTACACCCTGCTGAAAAGTGGTTGCTGTATTTCTTATAAAATAATCCCACAGGCCTGATGCCCACTCCGGTTCTTAATCCAGCTTCTTCAGCACGGCGATTTCATCGCAGGCATGCTGCTTCTTGCAGTTTACACAATCGGTCCAGACCTTCTCCGGGAAAATCTCCTTTTCCACGACGTTGAAGCCGTTTCTAAGAAAGAAATCCACTGCATAGGTCAGCGCCATAATCTTGGGAATCTTCTGGCGTCTGGCCTCTTCGGTCAGCTTCTCCAGAATCATCGAGCCTACACCCTTGCCTTTGCCTTCATCACGCAGACCAATGGAACGAACCTCTACGAGATCAGCACCCAGTCTGAACAGCGAACCGCAGCCGATGAATTGGCCATCCATTTCCGCAATCACGAACTGGTCGATCTGGCGGGTCAGTGCTTGCCTGGAACGGGGGAGCATAATACCGCGCTGAGCGTATTCCTCTATCATTAAATACAGCGGCTCCACATCCTCCACCGTAGCATTTCTGCATATCACCTTGTGGTCTCCCGCAGGAGCCGACTGGCGGATCATTTCCGTTTTGACAAGCACTTTGACTCACCCCTCGTTGTTAATATGAATAAATATACAACATGGTGAATGACAATTCAAGGGGTATTTTAAAATTAAACTTCTGTCAAAACTCCGACAAATTCACCGAACACGTCATTCCCGAACAGGATGCCCTGCTTGCTTAGACGGTAGATATTCCCCTCCTGCTCAATCAGCCCGGCGGCCAGCATTTTATTAAGCGAACCTGCAAAAATATCCTGCAAAGACTTTCCGAACTGCGCCTGAAATGCCTGATCCGACACACCCTCGCGCATGCGCAGCCCCACCATCATGAAGTCTTCCATCGCCTCCTGTTCGGAAATCTGGAAGGTGTCCAGACGCGGCAGACCGCTGAGCGAAGCTTCGATATACGGATTGACGCCCTTGATATTCATATGCCGCTGCCGCTTCACATAACCATGTGCCCCTGCACCGAGGCCATAATAGTCCTCATTGCGCCAGTACGTAATATTATGACGGCTCTCCATCCCCGGCTTGGCAAAATTGCTGATCTCATATTGCCCATAGCCCGCAGCCTCCATTGTGGACATAAGCAGAAGGTACATTTCCAGTTCATCCTCTTCGCTGGGCAGCGGAAGCTTGTTCTTGTTGAACAGGGTGTGGAACAGCGTATTCTCCTCAACCTTAAGGCTATAAATGGAGTAGTGTTGCAGATTAAGCTCCAGTGCCCTGCTAATGCTCTCCTTCAGCATATCCACCGTCTGGTTCGGCAGACCGAACATCAGATCAATCGACAGATTATGGAGACCCACACTGCGCGCATTCTCCAGACTGCGGTAGACATCATCCACATTATGAATGCGTCCGATGCCGCTCAACAGGTCGTTCTGGAAAGCCTGCACCCCAAAGCTGACCCGGTTGACACCGCCCTCTTTCATGACAGCAAGCTTATCCTTATCTGTGGTGCCTGGATTAGCCTCCATAGAGAACTCTATATTCTTATCCCACTGAGGGAAATGTGTGCGGACCGATTTCAAAAAATACGCCATCTCATCCGGCTTAAGCACCGTAGGCGTTCCCCCGCCGACAAAAATCGTCTTGATCACGCCAGGCGGCGTGTGCTTCACCGTCAATTCCATCTCCCGGTCCAGCGCACGCAGGTAATCCATGACCGGCTGGTCCTTCAGGACGTAGGAGTTGAAGTCACAGTAGAAGCATTTATTGGTGCAGAAAGGGATATGGATGTATACGGCCTCCGGGGGACGGCCATTATTCAGGTTTGTCATAGCTGTCTCCTTTGTTCTATAAGTAGAACTTCTATATTATAAATTTAGCCAGAAAAGGGAAGCCGTGAGGCTTCCCTTCAGTAATCCTTGCCGCATCAACATCGTTCAGTAAAAGCCGGGGCCTGCCCCGAGCTACTCGTCAATCTTAAGCACCGCCATGAATGCTTCCTGCGGCACCTCCACGCTGCCGACCTGCTTCATGCGCTTCTTGCCTTCCTTCTGCTTCTCCAGCAGCTTCCGCTTACGCGAAATATCGCCGCCGTAGCATTTGGCCAGCACGTTCTTGCGCATCGCCTTAACGGTCTCGCGGGCCACAATCTTCGTGCCGACAGAAGCCTGAATCGGCACTTCGAACATCTGGCGCGGGATAATGCCGCGCAGCTTCTCGCAGATAATGCGGCCGCGGTTATAGGCGCGGTCACGGTGGACGATGAACGACAACGCATCGACCTGCTCGCCGTTAAGGAGAATATCCATCTTCACCAGATTGGACTGGCGGTAGCCGGATATTTCATAGTCAAAGGATGCATATCCCTTCGTGCCTGATTTCAATTGGTCAAAGAAGTCATACACGATTTCCGACAGCGGGATCTGATACGTGATCGTGACCCGGTTGGAATCCAGATACTCCATATTGACGAATTCGCCGCGTTTGTTCTGGCACAGCTCCATTACGGTGCCCACGTAGTCATTCGGAACAATGATCCCGGCTTTGACATAGGGCTCTTCCACATAATCGATGGTACCGATCTCTGGATAGTGCGACGGGTTGTCAATCTGGAGCGTTTCGCCATTGGTCAGCTTGATGCGGTAAATAACGCTTGGCGCAGTAGTAATCAGCGGCAGGTTGAACTCCCGCTCAATGCGCTCTTGTATAATCTCCATGTGCAGCAGCCCCAGGAAACCGCAGCGGAAGCCGAAGCCCAGCGCGCTTGAGCTTTCCGGTTCAAAGCTGAGCGAAGCATCGTTAAGCTGCAGCTTCTCCAGCGCTTCACGCAGATCGTTGTAATCCGAGGTTTCAATCGGATACAATCCGCAATACACCATCGGGTTAATCTTGCGGTAACCCGGGAGCGGTTCAGGTGTCGGATTCTTGGCATCTGTCACTGTATCCCCGACACGTGTGTCACCGACATGCTTGATACCGGCTACGATGAAGCCGACATCGCCGATATTGAGCTCATCGACAATGCTCATGCGCGGCATAAATGCGCCCACCTCAATAACCTCAAACACCTTTTCAGTGGCCATCATCTTAATCTTTGAACCGGCACGAATCTTGCCGTCTATAACGCGAACGTAGACAATAACACCTTTGTATGGATCATAGTGGGAGTCAAAGATCAGCGCCTTCAGCGGAGCATCAGAGGTGCCGGAAGGTGCCGGAACCTGCTTAACCACTTGTTCCAGAATCTCCTTAATCCCGATTCCTGCTTTGGCAGAAGCCAGCACTGCTTCGCTGGCATCCAGTCCGATCACATCCTCAATCTCCTGCTTCACCCGTTCGGGATCGGCGCTCGGCAAATCGATTTTGTTGATCACCGGAAGAATTTCCAGATTGTTATCCAAGGCCAGATATACGTTAGCCAGTGTCTGCGCTTCGATCCCCTGTGCCGCATCCACTACGAGCAGTGCGCCTTCACAGGCCGCAAGGCTGCGGGAAACCTCATAGGTGAAATCGACATGCCCCGGTGTATCAATCAGGTTCAGCAAGTACTCCTGCCCGTCGTCAGCACGATAGGTGAGGCGCACAGCCTGCAGCTTGATGGTGATGCCGCGTTCGCGCTCAAGGTCCATCTGGTCAAGCACCTGCTCCTGCATCTCGCGCGAAGTAAGCGCACCAGTGTATTCCAAAATACGGTCGGCCAGTGTCGATTTGCCATGGTCTATATGTGCAATAATCGAGAAATTGCGGATTTGTTGTTGTCTTTTCTGAACGTCAGTCATTCCTTACCCCCACAGACAGCCTAATGTTAATCCACTTATTATAACAGTACGTGCTTCGCCCATCAATCCCGCCTGCCCCGGACACTGAAAGAAAAGCCCGGAGCACATAAAATAACCCCACAAAGTGGGGCTTTTGCATGGAAGCTGATACAGGTACTTTGCGGGGACCCCAATATATACTTTCTGATATGTGGAAAAAAGCGGCTGTGCCGCCCCCAGGGGGAAGCACAGCCGCTAACTGTTTCTATGAATCTTGAAGACAAAATGAAAATCTTCATTAGAATGGGTTATGGTTACGAGCTGCACTGCCCCGGCAGCTTATTATTCTGCCGACTCGAACAGTGAAACCACCCAGCGGATACTCTTCTGCGAGGCCTCTTGCAGCAGCCCTGCAGTTTTGTCTGCCAGCTTGTCTACTGTAGGCTTTTGCTCCTCAGGGATAAGAATCTGCTCCGGACTCATCCTGCTGTAGTCCGGAACCTCCTCCTGCGGCAAATTTCCGGCCGCTGCAGGCCCCGCAGTGGCTTGCGGCTGTACCTGGACAACTGTATAAGCTCCAGTGACAGGATCTACAGTCACGGGGACATATACATAGGCCTGCCCGTTTTGTGCCGTGCCTGCCGTCTGACCGGCTGGTGCGGTTTGCGCCGTCCCGGCGGTACTACCCCAGCCTGGCAGAACCGTAGAAACCCTGGCGCTTCCTCCGCCGCTGCCGCCGAACTGCATGCCTATTAATATGCCGATGCCTGCCCATATTCCGACCATGACCAGCTTTTTACCGAACCGCGACATTTCATGCCCCTCCTTTCCCGCAAGTGATCAATTAGTCTGCTTCACAGTGTCTGCACCAGACTCAGGCGCAGCCGCTTTTTCCGCATCATGGCTGTTCCAATACACATCGGCGATGGCATCGGCCAATATTTCCGACGTCCGTTGCAGCTCTTCCGCTGAATTGTCGATCCCGCCCACTTCAATTAATACACTGTTCGGGGAAAGGGACTGATTATATTCTCCATTGTTGCCATTGCCGGAGGATTTTCCCCATATGCCGCGTGAAACGCCAGGATAGCTTTTTTCCAGCAGCTGATGGATTTCATTGGCGAACGCCTCATTCTTCTTCCAATTTTTATTCGCATGACCAAGGATAAAATACACCTGGGCGTAATTTTTTCCGTTAATGACGGCAGTCGTTTTGCCATGCCGCTGCGAATCGCGGTGAATATCAATCATTTCAGTCATTTCCTGATTAGTGCTTAGCGCAGCCTTGACGGTCATTCGCGAATATTTATAGGAGAAGTTCCAATTATAATCCGGTACTGTCGTAGCGTAATCCTCTTGCGCATGAACTGTACCAATTCCGCGCTCCTCCAGCCTTTTGGCAATATATGAGCCTACCAGCATTACATTTTTGGAAGGAACAGCAGAGCTCGGGTTGTCACTCTCTACGCCCAGCAGCGGGTTATAGGCCTCGCGGGGATGAGAATGATAGATTAAAATCCGCTTGATCGAAGCATCCTTACTGCTTCCGGGTGCAGCAGCACTGCCGTTACCGCCCGCTGAATCCGGCGCCGCAGTAGCTTCAGGCTGAGGTTCCGTCTCTTCCCCGCCAGGCTCGTCCACTCCATCACCGTGTTCAGGCTCTGTTCCGCCCGTTCCGGTCTCTGCTCCTGTCTCATTTCCGTTACCATTCGGATCAGAATCCCCGGCGGCCAGCTCATCCGTTCCCGGATGGTAATCCGCAGGAGCATCTTTGGCACCGCCTGAGCCTAGCCGCAGCAGAAAAGGATCATCGGCAGCCAGCCCCGGAACCTCGCGTGAGATCAGGCTTTTCGGGTCCCCCGGATCTACACTGGTCAGCATTCGAAAGACGAAGGACGTTACGTTTTTGCCTGAAAATGCAGACGGCTCTTCACCTTTCGGCAGATGCGGAACCTCCATGCCCAGCAGCTCCATAAAAAATCCGCTTGATAAGGAAGCCGCCAACCCTTTCATGGAGGGCACAGGCGAAGAGTTCAGCTTCTGTCCGGCCAATCCGCCGGCTCCAAGCAGCATAAAAAATACAAGTGAACCTCCGGCCAGCAGCAGCATCGTTCTCCCCAGCGACAGAACATCCAGCAGCTTCCCCCGCAGCCGTCCGATATTCCATAGCTGAAACCATTTTCTGTTCATTATTGTTATGTCCTCCTCCAGCCCTCTGTAATCTCTTATACTCCCAATCTATGAGCGGAAGAGGAATGCTAGAACCTGAAATAAGAGAACAGAAAGAAGCAGTTTGGCCTCTCTCTATTAATATGATGCGTGCATCCTCTAACCATTCATAGAAGCAGTTTCTTCACAAAAAGCCCGCTTCAGTTGGCCTGCTGGCAAACTGAAGCGGGGATGGCTGAACGGGAAGACAGGTCAGTGCGTATACGCCCCTACATTGCCCGGATCAACAGCCTCATGCAGCGCAGCGTTCAGTCCGCTGGCTACGATGTTGGCGATTTCTTCAATAAACTCATCAATTTCCTTTGGCGTCACAATGAGATCATGTCCGAGCGGCTCCAGCACCTCTTTGACCAGCGACAGCCGCTCCTGCTCAGAGATATCGTCCAGCATGCCCATAATTTCCTTGGTTTGGGTGGCTCCGGCTCCAGCCTGCCCAAAATGCCTGCTCATCATCTCCAGCACGTTGTTCACAATGGTTGAAGCATAGCAGACGGTAGGAACGCCGATAGCGATGCAGGGGATGCCCAGAATCTCCTTAGTCAGCCCCCGGCGTTTGTTGCCGATTCCAGATCCGGGATGAATGCCGATATCGGCGATTTGAATCGTCGTGTTGATCCGTTCCAGCGAACGGGATGCCAGCGCATCTATGGCGATAATCACATCCGGCTTCGTACGGTCAACGATCCCCTGAACCACTTCGCTGGATTCAATCCCGGTGAGACCCAGCACGCCCGGAGCAATCGCGCTAACATTGCGGTATCCCGGAGCGACCTGATCGGGAACCAACTCGTAGAACTGGCGGGTAATCAGCGAATTCTCCACAACGAGCGGTCCCAGCGAATCGGGAGTCACATTCCAGTTGCCGAGGCCAACAATCAGTACAGAAGAGTTGCGGTTAATACCGATCCGGTCCATAAAGTGTTCAAATTCACGGGCAAAAACCACGGACACCTTCTGCTGCAGTCCGGTATCTCCGCCGCGCAGTGCGGGAACCTCCAGTGTAACGTAGTTTCCGATGGCACGCCCAATGGCCTGAGAACCCGCATTATTGGCTACGGCAAGACGGGTAACCTTGATGCCATCCGCCTCTTCGACCTCTTCGTTCACACCGGGAATCGGCGTTTTTTGCGGTCCCTGGGCCATTTCCTTCGCTTCCAGCGCCAAATCTGTGCGTACCGAATACAGCTGAAGATCCAGTTCCATTATAAGTTCAGCCTCCTTTTGCATATTGGTGATAGTGTGCGAGAGAAGGCCCTGGTTTATACAGCCGGAAAGGTTAAATTTCAAAGCTTTAGTCTTGCATTTTGTGAGAGGTCATGCTAAACTATTTTAAGTTGTGAATCATTTGATGATTTCGAATGTCTTTCAGGAGGTGAATGCAATGCCAAATATCAAATCCGCGGTAAAACGCGTCAAGACGACCGAAAAACGCCGTGCACTGAACGCTTCCCAGAAATCCGCGCTTCGTACAGCTGTGAAAACTGCTGATGTAGCACTGGTTGGAACGGAAGTTGAAACTGCTCAAGCTGCTTTCCAAGCTGCTTCCAAAAAGCTGGACAAGGCCGTAACTAAAGGTCTGGTTCATAAAAATGCGGCTGCCCGCAAAAAATCCCGCTTGGCGAAGAAATTGAACGCTCTTAAGGCTCAAGCCTAAGCCAAGGGCGACATTAATAATGAGCACTTTAAGAACCTGACCGCTATGCTGCATACGGTTAGGTTTTTTTGTGCGCATTTTTCGATGCTTATCCCCATAAGGTTATATACAACTTATCTATAATAGAAGAAAATCAATAACCCTGACAAACAAAGCAAAAGCCTGCCATAGCGCGTTTACGCTCCTGGCAGGCTCTTCGGTGCTTTCTCAATCATAAGTGTATCTGTTTCCCCCTACGCTAGGCTCCCAAACGCAGCATGAACATCTCCAGGCCCAGCACCTTGTCGATCGCACCGGTCTTCATCTGGTAATCCAGATCGGCCAGGAAACTGAGGATCTGCCGCAGGCGCTGGCTCTCGAACTTGTGAGCCTGTTCACCCGCCAGCTTGACGGCATACGGATGCAGCCCCAGCTGGGAAGCGATCTGGCCTTGCGAGTAGCTCTGGGCAGATAAATCCTTAACCTGTAAAATCATCCGAAACTGCCTGGCAATAAGCGCGGCAATCTTGATCGGCTCCTCGCGCTGCTTCAGCAGCTCATAGAGCGTATTGAGCGCCTTATCCAGACGCAGATTAGCGATATCCTCCACCAGCGTGAAGACGTTCTGTTCCGTCCCGCGGTGCACCAGGCTCTCAATGGCTGCGGCATCCACAGTCCCGCCCCTGCCGGCGAACAGGCACAGCTTGTCCATCTCTGCGGACAGCCCCTGCAGCCCTGTTCCGGCATTGGCCACAAGAACCGCAGCAGCTCCGGGTGCCGCCTCGCAGCCCCGGTCACGCAGGCCCTTTTCGACCCAGCGCAGAAGCTCCTCTGCTCCCAGCGGATTGAACGCCAGCACAGTTCCTGCGGTTTTGACCGTCTTAACGATTTTTTTACGTTCATCCAGCTTGTCATTGTTGACCATGAAGACGATCACGCTGAACTCCGCCGGATGCTGCAAATAATCGCTGAGAACCTCCACACGGTGTTCTATCTTGGCATTGTCCTTTCCTGCGGTGAACAGGGAGGCATCGCGCACCAGCAGCAGCTTCCGCTCCACCATGAACGGCACAGTCTCCGCTTCCTCCACGACCGCCTGCACCGGCGTCTCGGAAAGATCAAAGGGAATGACTGCAAAATCCCGGTCCTCTTTGGCTATCAGGTGCTCCTCCAGAAAGGCTGCAAATTCATTCATCCGGAATTTCTCGCTCCCGTACAGCACATAGAGCGGCGAAATTTTCCCTTGTCTGATGTCTTTGGCCGCCGCTTTGGCATCCATCCCGCCACTTCCTTTTCCATTTCGTCTCTGATTATTGTAACAAAAAGCGTGAAGCATACAAAGTCTTATTATTCGCGCAAAAACGGAGCAACTTCGGCAGCTATGGCCAAAGTTGCTCCGTTTCCGCGGCGCATCTATATAAACGACGGAAGGAAAAGCTCTAGAAACTCTCCGACCGGCGGTCATACCGATGGTTCTCACGATCCCTGTATCTCCTGTCCTCTTACTTATAGCATATTCCCATGGCGTGTAAAAAGTTCCACTCTGCGATTATTTTGCAGACGTTGCCGCGTCTGGAGTAGCCGCAGGTGCTGTAGTTGCAGTAGGGGAAACAGTCTGCGAAGCCGAAGGGACCTCTGCCGCAGCCGAATCAGGCACTCTATAGGTCTTCGTAACTTCACTGCCATTCTTCATCGTCACATAGGTAAATTCACGGCTGTCTTCCGACCATACACCGGAGACCCAATCGCCTTCCAGAGGAAGGGAGGTCAGCGCGGTCCTGTCGTCTCTGGAAGCACCCGCTGGTATGGAATAGATCACCAGCTGCTGTCCCGCAAGCTCGGCGTCAAAACGTCCATCCGGCGAGCTCCAGGGTGAAGGTGCAACCATTGCAGGCATCATGTTCATTATACCGGCCTCCTGTGACGAAGGAGACTGCTGGGTATCGCCGGTGGAATTCGAATCATTGCCACCCGCTATCCCTTTCTTTGGGGTGCTTTCCTGTGCAGCGTTATCTCCGCTGGTATTAGGACTGCCTATTCTCTTATCCTGTGCCGCAGGGGGAGCAGGAGTTGCAGGGGCATTGTCAGGCTCCTCCGTCTGCCGCTTCACCGCTGGCGGCTCCTTGCTTGTGTCAGGCGCCACAGCCGGAGCATCCTGAGACGGTACCGTTGAAGGAGCAACCAGCTCAGTAGACCCCCCGGAAGTGGTGTTATCCCCGGCCGAAAACGTATCGTTGCTCTGTGCTCCGTTGTCTTGTCCCGTAGTGTTCGCCGCACCATCTGCACTATTCGCGCTTCTGTCCTGGCCTGCCTCCAGCTCGGAACCTGTAGGCACCGCACTTTTTTGTAAAGACGAGCTTGTATCTGCGGCCTCATTGAACGTCTGGTCCACATCTGCCGCCGGCATGCTGTCAGGCATGTTGAAAATAGCAATAAGCAGGATAATTGCCGCCGCCACTGCGCCAATGCCTGTCCGTGCCGCCAGGGAAGATCCCTTGGAGAACTTGCCATGGCTGCTTTTGCGGTTGAACGGAACGACCTTGGATTCATCGGTGCTCGTCATGACCGGTTCCTGAACGCCGCGGTCCAGTTCATCAAGCCGTGGCATGATCGAGTCAACCAGACTGAAAGGGGGCTTCACGTCCGGCAACTGCTCAAGCTGCTGGGAGAGCATGCTGAGACGGTCAAAGACATCCGCGCACGAAGGACAATTGTCAATATGACGGAACATTTCAATAATTTCTTCTTGGCTCAAGTCATGATCCAGATAGCGGTGCATCCATTCCATCACCTCCGCGCATTTCATCCTGATACACCACCTTTCTGATACTCCTGAAGTCTGTTCTGCAGCTGCTGCCTAGCCCGGAACAAGTACGATTTCACCGTGTTCAGGGGCAGATCCAGCGAATCTGCAATCTCGTTGTAAGAAAAATCCTGCAAGTACCGCAGTACGATTACTGTCCGGTGATGTTCCGGAAGCTGATCAATAGCCTCCCGTATATCCTCCGCCATATATCCGGACAACACTTCACGTTCGACATCGTGTTTATCCGGAAATACCATTTCATGTTCATCCATGGAAACTGTTGGTTTGGTTCTTCTGAACTTGTCAATGCATATGTTGGTCACGATCCGCTGTACCCATGTTTTGAACTGGGCTTTTTCCTCGTAGGAACCGATTTTGGTATACACGCGGATAAGCGCCTCCTGTGAAGCATCCAAAGCATCCTGTTCATTATGCAGAATGTAGAAGGCCGTCTTATATACATGTCCTTCAATTTCTCGCAATAGGGTGATTAGAGCGTCGCGATCGCCCGCTTGAGCGGCTCTGATGAGTCCCTGCTCCACCACGAAGGTTCCCCCTCTCTATGCAATCTTACTGACGCGCAAGACTGCGAATTTGTTGCAAGCCTGTAATCATTATTTTAGGCAATCCATAATCCTTACTAAGCATACAGGGGAAGCTCGAATCATTCAAATACTCTTTTATTGAAGATTGTTACAAAAATGAAATCTTAATGGTACGCAAAACAACCGGTCCCACCTTCTATAGGTGAAAACCGGCTGTTGTTTAACTGAACCCTTTGTAACTTTTGTCGGCGGAGCCAGACTTAAGCGCCTTTGATTTCCTTGAATTTCGCTACGTATTTGGCGGCCAGCTCGGTGATCTGGTCATAGCGGCCTTCCTTGGCCGGAGCGGTCAGGTTGCCGCCGATGCCAACAGCGATACAGCCGTTCGTGATCCATTTTTCCATATTGTTCAAATCCACGCCACCGGTAGGCATAATGTTCACATGCGGCATTGGGCCCTTGACGGCCTTGACATAATCCGGTCCGAAAGCGCTGCCCGGGAACAGCTTAAGCACATCTACGCCCAGCTTCAGCGCTTCTTTCATTTCATTTAATGTCATGCAGCCCGGCATATAAGGAATACCGTAGAGATTGCACATTTTGGCGGTTTCTTCTTCAAAAGAAGGGCTGACCACAAATTCCGAACCGGCCAGAATGGCGATTCTTGCTGTAAGCGGATCAAGTACTGTACCGGCACCAATTACCGCCCGGCTCCCGTATTCAGCTACCAGGCGTTTGATCGCTACATCGGCATCAGGGGTAGTAAACGTGACCTCGATGTTGTTCAGTCCACCTTCGATACAGGCAGCGGACATTTTGACAGCATCGCCGGCATTGTCGGCACGAATTACAGCTACTACACCAACGGATGTGATGTTCTGCAATACTTTTATTTTCTTCATCATAAACTTCCTTTCTTGGTTCAACCCTCGGAATAAGAATATTTATTTAGATAAACAATTTTATCTAATTTACTAACCACAACCCAAAAGCTTATAATAAAATAGTAATAACAATGTCCTCTGCCGTCAATATATATTTATGTGAACAGAACGTAAAATCTTCATAAAAACATAAATACCCTTATAAAATAAGGATTTTTTCAGTCTACTCCCTCAGAAAGAATTAGATTATTCCAATAAAATGGTGGATGTCTTATTGTAGAAAACCGATTTATATGATAATTTCAAATTACAAATCATTTATACAGGGGTTGTAAGTTACCCTGAGGAGGAACTATTCATGAGCAAACAGCTGGATGCAGTTACATTCGGGGAACCAATGGCAATGTTTTATGCCAATGAGGTGGGCCCGCTGCACGAGGTTACTTCTTTTTCCAAAGCTCTGGCCGGTGCAGAGAGCAATGTGGCAACCGGATTATCACGCCTTGAGCACAAGACCGGATATGTAACGAAACTTGGCGAAGACAACTTCGGCCAATTTATCGCCGGTGCGCTGAGCAAAGAGCAGATTGACACCGGCAGCATCACTTATACCAAGGAATTCCCCACCGGCATGCTGATCAAATCCAAGGTGCTGACCGGAGATCCCAAGGTTGAATATTTCCGCAAAAATTCGGCAGCCTCCAAGCTGAGCCTGGCCGACTTCGATGAGTCCTATTTTGCTTCCGCCGGGCATCTGCATGTGACCAGCATCTCTTCAGCATTGTCGAAGACCTGCCATGAATTCTCACTGCATGCGATGGAATTTATGAAAAAAAACGGCAAAACCGTCTCCCTCGATCCGAATCTGCGCCCTACCCTCTGGCCGGACAAAGAAACCATGGTGAACACCATTAATGATCTGGCGACACGCTGCGACTGGTTCCTGCCAGGCCACGGTGAAGGCAAGATACTTACCGGACTTGATACTCCAGAGGAAATTGCCAGCTATTATCTGGAACGCGGAGTGTCGCTCGTGGTCATCAAGCTGGGGCCTGAAGGCGCTTATTACAAAACCTCTTCCGGTGAAGAAGGTTATGTCGACGGGTTCAAGGTGGAGACGGTAGTCGATACTGTAGGCGCAGGAGACGGGTTCGCAGTCGGCGTAATCAGCGCTATGCTGGAGAAGCTGACTGTAGCTGAAGCCGTGAAGCGCGGCAACGCCATCGGAGCCCTCGCTGTGATGTCCCCTGGAGATATGGATGGACTGCCTACCCGGGACGCTCTGGAAAAGTTCATGAAGGCAGGCGTGTAAGCAAGCCCCCCTTATGTTTTATGTCCACATAAACCGATATGATAAAAGCCCTTCACCACCTTTAGCAGGTGTGAAGGGCTTTTTGTTTCAGACAATATACAGTTTTAGAATAAACCGTTTTATTGGACCACTGGCGGAGCCTGCACGGATTGGCCCTGCTGCAGCGCAGGTGGAAACCGGTACGTGATCGGCACCGCAGATTCCTGATCCTCTATCAAGGAGAGCATGATTTTGGCGGCCTGCATTCCCATCTCATAGGCAGGCTGCCGGATCGTTGTGATTGCCGGATTGTAAATCCGGGCAAACTCAGCATCATCAATCCCGATCACGGACAACTGGCCGGGAATAGCGATCGAATGGCGGTTCGCATATTTGAGGATTTCCCCCAGCACCAGATCGTTGGCCGCGAGCAGGGCCGTCGGCGGCTGCGGCAGGCTCAGCAGCTCATCCAGCGCGGCTGCAATCGCCTCTCTGGGCACACTGCGCACATACTCATCGTTCATCGCCAAACCCGCTTCCTCCATGGCCTTTCTGTAGCCGCTCATCCGCTCCTTGCGTGGGGTAATCGCATGCTCGCCGAGCGGCAGCGACAAGATGGCAATCGCCTCATGCCCATTCCCCGTCAGCTCTTTGATGGCCGTCTTGACGGCCATTTCGTTATCGAGCAGCAGACTCTGGGTCGTGATCCCTTCCACCAGCCGGTCCATGAATACAAGCGGATATTCCGCTTCAACCAGACGGGTATAGGGAGACGGATTGTCCCCTGTCGGAAAAATAATCAGCCCGTCCACCTGGCGGGCCACAAGCGCCTCCACATGGGTGTTCTCTTTGTCCGTATTCTCGTCGCTATTGCAGATAATCACCTGTATGCCATGGCGCTGCAGCTCATTCTCAATCGCGCGGATGCACTGGATCGACAGCGAATAATCGATATTCGCCACGATAATGCCAACCATATGCGTGCGGTTCTGCTTCAGGCTGCGGGCGAGGCCATTGGGCTGATAGTTCAGCTCTTCAATGACCTCGGCGATACGGTTTTTGGTCGCTTCACTCATATATTTGAACCGTTTATTCAGGAATTGTGAGACCGTGCTTTTGGACACTCCCGCCTTTTGGGCGACATCTTCAATCGTCAGCTTCTTCATCTTTTCCGCTCCACTCTATATAGAAAAACACCGGCTCCCATGAACAAAACGGCTACACCGTCCTTGACTGGATAGATTTCAGTTTAGCGTTGCCTGGAGAACCCTTTATGAGTCCTTCGGCAATTCCAAGTGGAGAAAGGGAAACTAATTTCCCCGATTACCCTGTTCTCCACAGGTTAAGTGGAAAAAGGTTAACTAATTCCACTCATTTCGCCTCTATCAGAGAAATATTGCCCGATTAAGTTTCCTTTTTCCACTTAAATCTCACAATTGTTGATTTGTGAGAGAAATAAGTTCCCTTTTTCCAACTAGCACTGCTCATCTGTTTCTTCGCAAGCGTTAGTTGGAAAAAAGCTGTCGAATCCAGCTGATTTCTACCCGTATGGGCGAGTTCGCTGAACTCGCGCCTACTTATCCTCAACTTTATACAAATCCTATCCACAATAATAGAAAATCATAGTTTCCCATACAATCAAAAAGCCATACTTTTTGAACTCATCAAAAAGTATAGCTTTTTTTTAGTAAATTATCTAGTAATCATTAGTGAACTATGCGGAGGGGCTATTACTTGGGTGTTGCCGACGGCTCGATCTTCTGGCCGTATTCTTCATACACCCAATCATAATACCATTGATGACCCGTTGCCATACTGATCTCTACCGTACGCTTCTCACCCTTCAGTTCATAGTGGGCCACAAAATAATCCTCATTGGTATCAATAGTAATTGCTCCAAAATGAGTCTTAGCTGGCCGTTTTTTCTTCTCCGTAGTGATGGTCCCTGTGAGCACCTGGGACTTACCGGTTGCAATGTCCAGCAGCTTGCTGTGCTCGGTGTAGCCCCCTTTTCCATCCTCAGTATAGTTAACCAGCAGCACTTCCTCCCTGTCCTGATCAATAGCGATGAAGGATTTGTATAAAGTTAAAGTATACGATGAATCAAACGCCTGGAGCTCTCTGGGAACAGTTACTTCCCCTGCTGCCGCCTTTCTTAGATCTATGACGGAAAGCTTGCCTGTGTTAGGCACCCGCTCCGCTCCCAACGTATAGGTTCCGTGTGAAAACAGAAGAAAATCTCCGGCGCCATAGAGGAATCCTAAATCAAAATAAGTCTGCGCCCCTCCTGCATACAGCGGAAAAGTATATATTCTTTTGGCAGAAGCGGCTGACAGCTCCGAATGTCCCTTAGGGGTCAAATAAAGCGTGTAGGGTTCTGTATTGTGCGTATATTTCGGCTTCATGTAATCTGCCATTGGCGGTGGAGGCGACCATACGATACCTGCGGATGTCTCAACAGCAAAAGCCCGCGACTTATTTCGATCAAGCGGCAAGGGCATATAATACTTCAACCCGTCAATCTCAAACTCCGCAGAGCCAACAGGCGGGTTGTACGTCTGTGGAGAAGCCGTAGGCTGAACCGCCGCGCCCGTAGTTTTACTCCACAGCGACGAGAGCTTACCGGCAACATCTCCCTTGCCCCACTCACCCAGCGGCCAGATCAGAACGCCGGACAGCAGGAGAGCGGCCAGACAGGTGAGGCCTAAGCTTTTGCGGGAACGGAATTTAGACTTGCCCGCACCGCGGCTCCCCACAGCCGCTTCAATCCGCTCCATCAGCTCCGGGGTAAATCCATCCTCCGCAAAAGGGCTGCGGCCAGCCTTGGCATACCAGTCCTTTGCTCCGTTCATTACCGTGTTGTCTTCCTTATCATGTCCTGTGGTCATAGGTCCTCCTCCTTCATCGCCGTTCTTACCTTGTCCCTGGCCCGGGCCAGCCGGGATTTTACCGTCCCCTGTGCCACGCCGAGCAGGGCGGACATTTCCGCTACGGACAAATTCTGCTGGATATCCAGCACCAGCACCTCCCGGTGCTTATCGGGCAGTGCCATGATAATCTCCCAGATGCGGCTCACATACTGGTTGCCGATGGCTTCTTTTTCTGCGGAAGGTGCCTGTCCTGGCCCTTGCCGGTCTCCAAGCGGGGTGAATCTGCGCCAGAAGCTGTTCCGCCTGAAGCTGAATGCCGTATTGCGTGTAATCGTCAGCAGCCAGGTTTTTAGCGCAGCTTGACCGCGGTATTTCCCGATCCCCTTGTAAGCCTTCAGGAACACCTCCTGGCTGATGTCATTCGCCTGCTCACGGCTGCGGGTCAGAAAAAAAGCATAGTGCCACACATCCGATCCATAGGTTTCCATCATCTCCCGCAGCGTCATGGTTGGCGCATAGGCCACAGCATAGGGCAATTCTTTGCTCTGCATCTCTCTCACCTCTCGCCCAATAAGACTCTACAGGCTGCAAATGGTTCCCTTGGATTCCAGGGATAATTAGATTTACTGCAAAATTACGAAAAAAAAATAATTTTTTATCGTTATTTTTATCGTTTTCTTTCGTTGATTCATGTGTAATACAGGATTATAATAACAACCGTTAAGCAATAGATGCTGTATGACACAGCCAAGCGGGGGATTGTTCTGAAAACGAAGAAGGTAACGATTACACATATCGCCAAGGCCATGGGCCTCTCGCCGGTATCTGTCAGCAGGGCGCTCGCGAACCAGGCGGGAATCAGCGATGAGCTGAAAGCGAAGATTGTGGAGAAGGCGGCGGAGATGGGCTATATCAAGCCAAGGAAGCGCACACCTGCCCGTATTCTGGTGCTGCACCAGAAGCCCTACCAGCATGATAACAGCAACTTCAGTTATATGGTACAAGGCATAGAGAAGGCATTGCAGCAGGCCGATACCGACTACAGCATAGAATTTCTGGATAAAGAAAATCAGAGCCGGCTGATTCTGCCCTACCGTTTAAGCAAGGGCTTCAAGTTCGATGGTGTGATTTTTATCGGCAGGTTCAATCCGGAGTATGTGTCCTTTATTCAGCAGGAAATTCCCAGCCTAATCTTCTATGTGGGCTATTCGCCTGCGTATGATTACGACAGTGTATGGTTCAGCTTCCTGAACGCCGGCTATAAGCAGTGCAAATATCTGATCGACCGGGGACACACCCGCATTGGATTCCTCGGCAACACCAGTGCATACCGGAACAAGGAAAAGAAAACAGGCATCACCTCCGCCCTTGAGGAGCATGGCCTGTCTGTGGAAGAATCTCTTTTTTTCGGGCGTAATGAAGCTTTTCCCGCAAGGCTGGCCGGGTTGATCTCGGAAGGCCTGCTGCCGACCGCCTTTATTTGTGAGCATGATTTCACGGCTGTAGAGCTGATTCGGCTGCTTCAGGAGCACGGTCTTAAAGTGCCGGGGGATGTCTCCATTCTCAGCAGCGGCAATACAGAGGTGTCGGCTTATTCACTGCCCGCGCTGACCACAATGGATCTGAATATTGAATACTCCTGTCGCACAGTCGTATCTACGCTGCTGAAGCGGATTGCCGAACCGGGGAAGCCTGCGGAAAATATCGCAATTTTAAGCACACTTGTGGAGAGAGAGTCGGTACGGACACTTTATTAAGCGTTTGATAAAGGTGGGGAATTCATGGATTTTTCGGTATTGCTGCGGTTCTTCAAGGCCCGTAAATTCAGCTATATGATAGGGTTCGCGTTCATGTTCGCCGCTTCCTTCATCCAGACCCTGTTTCCCAAGGTGCTTGGCAGCGCGGTGGATCTGATGAAAGGCAACGGATTTGAGATCCGCCAGGTCATGTTTCAGGTCCTGTGGATGACGCTGATCGCCGCAGCCGTGTTCGCCTGCACTTTTTTGTGGAGAAATATCATTATCGCCAACGCGCGCAATCTGGAATGCTATTTCCGGGAAGAGCTCGTCCGGCACTTTCTGAAGCTGTCGCCCTCCTTCTACAACACCCGCAAGACCGGCGACCTGATCGCCTATGCCATCAACGACATTTCTGCGGTGCGCATGACCTTTGGTCCGGCAACGGCCATGTCTTTTAACGGAATTGTCATCTGCTTCTCCTCAATCTACTTCATGTTCGCCACCGTCGATGCCCGCCTTACGCTGATCACATTATCGCCGCTGCCCTTTATTATTCTGCTCATGCTGTTCACTGGCCGCAAGGTCCAGACGAGGTTCCGTATCGTACAAAATCAATTCGGCGCCGTGTCTGACCGCGTGCAGGAGAATATTTCCGGTATCCGCGTCATTAAGGCTTACGTACAGGAACGTTCCGAAATGGAACGGTTCAGCGCACTGAGCAGCCGCATGAAGCAGGCCAATCTGGATCTGATCCGCGTCTCCGCCGCACTTCCGGCCATGATCGAATTCGGGTTTGCGATCTGTTTTGTGCTGAATCTAATCTTCGGCAGCCGCATGGTGCTGGGGGGAGAGATCAGCATTGGGGATTTTGTTGCCTTTAACGGCTATTTAAGTCTGATCGTAAGCCCTATTGTGTCGATTGGACGGATTGTGACGATTTTCCAGCGCGGCATGGCTTCCCTTGGGAGACTGCATGACATTCTGCGGATTCAGCCGGACATCCACGACCTCCCGCAAGCCAAGGATATTCAGCCGGACGGTCCGGTGGAGCTGCGGCATTTGACCTTCCATTACGATGGAGCCGGGACACCTGCCCTTCAGGACATCTCGCTTGTGCTGCCAAAGGGGCATACCCTGGGCATTATTGGCCACTCCGGTTCCGGCAAAAGCACGCTCGCCAGCCTCCTCCTCCGCTTCTTCAATGTGGAGCCCGGGCGGGTGCTGCTGAATGGAACGGATATTAACGGCTACACGCTGGAGGCGCTGCGGGAAGGGCTTGGGGTTGTGCCGCAGGACACCTTTATATTCGCTGCTTCGGTGAGAGAAAATATTGTCTTTTTCAAAGACGGGTACAGCGATGAAGAGGTACGCGAAGCCGCACGGCTCTCAATGATTGCGGACAGTATCGACAGCTTGCCTGAAGGCTATGACACGATTCTGGGAGAACGCGGCGTCAATCTGTCCGGAGGACAAAAGCAGCGCCTCGCCATCGCCCGCGCGTTAATCCGCAATCCCGCTGTACTGATCCTGGACGATGCACTGTCGGCGGTCGACGCCGTTACCGAAGGGCTGATTCTGGAACGTCTGCGCCAGACACGCCAAGGCAAAACCAATATCCTGATCTCGCACCGCGTATCCGCCATTATGGAAGCCGATGAGATTATCGTACTGGACAAAGGCGTTATCGTCGAAAGAGGAACCCATGGGCAGCTGCTCAAGGAAGGAGGCCTGTATTATGATATCTACACCGAACAGCATGAAGACGAGCAGTCGGCCTATCCGAAAAAAGCCTGAGGCTGGCGCAGTCAAGCTGCTGCTGCGTTTGTCCGCCCCTTACACCTTCCAGCTCATTCTCGCCTGTCTGTGCGTAGTCATAGTCAACGGTGCTCTGCTGATTCAGCCGCTGCTGCTCCAGCGTGTAATCGACCATTTTCTGATCGGCCGGGCTGTGGAGCGCGGCCTGAATTCCATCGGCGGGCTGGCCCTGCTCTACCTGCTGGTCTCCGCGGCGAGTGCGATGTTCTCCTACCTGCAGGCGCTGATTGTCGGCAAAGCCGGACAGAGCCTGATTCATGAGCTGCGGGTCCGGGTCTTTTCCATTATCGAACGCCTTCCCCTGCCTTATCTGGACCGCACCTCCTCCGGCAGACTGATTACCCGGGCAACGAACGATACCTCCGAGATCAGCGATCTCTATACGGACGTCATTATTTCTTTGGTTAAGGATGTGCTGCTGCTGGTTGGCATTATCTATGCCATGCTGCTCCTCAGCCCCAAGCTTACTCTGGTCTCGTTCACCGTAATTCCGGTGATTGTGTTCCTCGTTTTTTTCATCAAAAACAAAATCAAAAAGAACTTCTTCCATATGAAGCATTTCATCGGACAGATCAACGGCTTCATTGCCGAGAGCATCTCCGGGATGCGGGTGATTCAGATTTTCCGTGCCGAACGGGAAAAAGAGCAGCAATTCCTCAAGCTGAACGGAGAGTATTTCAACACGACCCTGATTCAGGTCCGCCTTAACAGCATTTTGAAGCCGGCATCAGACATGTTCCAGAGCCTGGCGATTGCGATCCTGGTCTGGTACAGTGTAGGCCGGATTGCCGGCGGCACCTTGCAGATTGGCGTGCTGTATGCTTTCACGACGTATATTAAGCAGTTTTTTGCGCCGGTCTCCGATCTGGCCGACAAGTATACCTCCATCCAATCGGCACTCGTGTCCACGGAACGTATCTTTGAGCTGATCCGTGAGGAGGAGCGCCTGGAGGAGCCGGATGCCGGTCTGCCTATGGAGCGTCTGCACGGAAGGATCGAGTTCCGCCACGTATGGTTCTCCTATAATAATGCCGATTGGGTGCTGAAGGACGTAAGCTTTGTGATTGAAAAAGGGCAGACCGCCGCTTTTATCGGGGAAACCGGGGCCGGCAAAACGACGATCATCAGCCTGATCAACGGCTTCTACAAGGTGCAAAAAGGGGAGATACTAATCGACGGCGTCAACGTGAACGATATCCGGCTGGATGATCTCCGGCGTAATATCTCCGTCGTGCTGCAGGATGTATTCCTGTTCTCCGGTACGATCCGCGATAACATCACGCTCGGTGACGACATCGGCGACAATACTGTTCTGGACGCGCTCCGTGCTTCCTGTGCAGAGAAATTCGTCCAGAGCACTCCTGAAGGAATGGATGAACCCGTCACCGAACGGGGAAGCACCCTATCCGCAGGCCAGCGGCAGCTAATCTCCTTCGCCCGTGCCATCGCCCATGATCCGGCTATCTTTGTCCTCGACGAAGCCACCGCCAACATCGATACCCACACCGAAAAGCTGATCCAGCAGGCCATCGACAATGCCGCGAGCGGAAGAACCACCCTGATCATCGCCCACCGGCTGTCCACAATCACAGGCGCAGACCTCATCATAGCCATGAAAGAGGGCAGAATCGCTGAATCCGGGCATCCCCGTGAACTGCTGGAGCGCGGCGGCTATTATGCAAAACTGCTGCAGGAAAGCCGGGATCATGTGTATTCTTCGTGAATAAAAGGAATTTCCTCCTCATAGAGGTCAAGTCCTGCTTCTGATTACGAATATTTTCTGGGCCTGAAGGGATGAATAAAGGCGATGATTATAGCATTTTCGCTTCAGACGAGGAGGATACGATGATGGAGCAGCCCCCCAAAGAAGTTTTTGGTACATGGAAGCATGCATATGAGGAAGATGCCAATGGCATTGCAGTCTATCGCCCAGCCGGTAATTCTTTTGCTTCGTCCGAAAGGCGTGAAGAGTTGGAGATCAGACAGGACGGAACCTTCTCCAGAATTGTCCTCGGCCGGAGTGATGCTCCAGATATTCTAAAGGGTGAATGGCAGCAAAAAAATGATAAACTGATCCATGTTTCCTATGAAGACGCCGGACTCGCGCCGCAACAGCTGGAAATCACAGAAAGCAAACAGGATATCCTCAAGTTGCGCAAAGTCTGAAGCCGGATACAAATTCAGATCTCCCTAAATTCACTACATGGCATTTTTGGATAGCCGCCCCACATACAGAAAAGCACACAGATTGGCCAAAACCGCTACCGCAGCCAGTCCCCAGAATAGGTTTGCATACGCTTGGCTAGGCGGAAGGGGCTGCTGCCATTCCAGCGCGCTCGTAGGTTTTGTCCGCCAAAAGCGATGGCAGCACAAACGGGTGCTCCGCCCGGCGGATACGCAGAGCAAAGACGAGCAGACCAGAGATTCCGATCAACAAGGCAACGGGATGATAGTTGGTCAAAAACAGCAACAGACCTGCCGTACCCGCACTCAGCGACAAGGCCCCCAGCAGATCGAAAGACCGTTTGGACAGCAACTCTTTTGGAATATACCGCACAAGCAGCGGAGCAATGCCCAGCAGCAGGGATGTAATTGCAAAGAGATATTTCCAACCCAGATACTGCACCACAAAGCCGCCTATCACCGGGCCTAGCCCAAATCCCAGCGATACGGAGGACATGATGAACGTCATCGATTTTCCCCGGCGCGCCAGCGGCACGTAACGGGTCAGAAGCACGATGGACAGGGAGAGTGCTGCGCCTGCACCGGCAGCTTGCACAACGCGGACGGCAAGCAGCAGCCAGAAATGGCTGCTGAGCATCGCCACAACCGACGCGCCTCCCGTCAAAACCAGACTAATGGCAAATAACCGGTTCAACGGAACAAAATCAGACAACCGGCTGTAGGTGATCGAGGAGATGGCGAACACGATAGAATAACCGGTGACCGTCAACGAAACGGTGGACGGCAGCAAGTTAAAATAATGGCTCAAATCGTTTAACGCCAAATTAAACATGGCCGTGTTCATAGTGACCAACACAACGGTAATGCCCAGCAACGTAATAATGACGCCTTCATGGGGAAGAAGGAGCGCTTCGTTTTTCTCGACTATCGTATTGTTGAGCGCATCCTTCACGGAATTTTCCTTCTTTCCATTGTTTGATTGTTCTTATGCCGGTTTTACTTAGCGATCTTAGCAAAGTACTCCAGAGTGCGGACCAATTGGGATGTGTAAGACGTTTCGTTGTCGTACCAAGCTACGGTTTTCACCAATTGCTGGTCTTGGGTCGTGAGAACTTTAGTTTGAGTCGCATCGAAGAGCGAACCGAATGTGATGCCTTTGATATCGGAAGATACGATTTCGTCTTCAGTGTATCCGTAAGTTTCTGAATCGGATGCCTCTTTCATGGCAGCGTTGACTTGATCAACCGTTACCTTTGTGTTCAGTACTGTAACGAGTTCAGTCACGGAACCTGTTGGAACAGGAACACGTTGAGAGGCACCGTCCAGTTTGCCTTTCAGCTCTGGAAGAACCAGACCGATCGCTTTTGCAGCGCCTGTGGAGTACGGAACGATGTTCTCGGCAGCAGCGCGCGCACCGCGGAAGTCACCTTTCGGATTCGGAGCGTCTAATGTGTTTTGGTTGCCCGTGTAAGCGTGGACTGTCGTCATCAGCCCGGATATGATACCGAACTTGTCGTGCAATGCTTTAGCCATAGGAGCCAGGCAATTCGTTGTACAGGAAGCACCGGAAATGACGGTTTCCGTTCCGTCTAGCGTTTCATGGTTCACGTTGTATACGATCGTTTTCATGTCGCCTGTAGCAGGAGCGGAGATTACGACCTTCTTCGCCCCGCCTTTCAGGTGAAGCTCGGCTTTTTCTTTCGTGGTGAAGAAGCCTGTACATTCGAGAACGATGTCTACGCCAAGCTCGCCCCAAGGGAGCTCTTCAGGGTTGCGGTTCACAAGAACCTTAACCTCTTTGCCGTTAACTTTGAAGTACCCGTCATGAACTTCAATGTCTCCGTTGAAAATGCCTTGCGTTGTATCATATTTGAGCAAATGGGCCAACATTTTAGCGTTGGTAAGGTCGTTGATGGCTACAACCTCGACACCTTCCACATTTTGAATACGGCGGAAAGCGAGCCGTCCGATACGTCCAAAACCGTTAATGCCTACTTTTATACTCATTGAATAGTCCTCCATAAGTCCGTATTTTTATTTATTTTGAAATAAGTGAATGCCTCTTCTGACTGAATCCCCTGCACTAGCGATTAAAAAGGCCTCATCGCCCAGTACGTACATCCCCTCTCTCCTGATTTCCTATCCCGCCTCTCTCTTGGCTGTTCATACAATAAAAGATACCGATCGGTATCTTTTATTGTAGCATAATTCCAGTGAATGGCAAGGGCGCAACCGTAAAATTTGTTATAATAGATTATCAGAATAAGGTTCATACGGAGGGCTCATGAAAAAAGGGGATAGAACTCGGGAATACATCATCATGAAATCGGCTGAACTTTTTAACCAAAGGGGATATGCCGGTTCATCACTTAACGATATTATTGCCGCCACCGGAATTAAGAAGGGCGGAATCTATCGCCATTTCGGCAGTAAAGACGAAATCGCGCTTGAAGCCTATAATTACGCCGCCAATGTAGTTGGCGGAAGATTTTCCGAAGCGATCGATAAGGAGGAGTCTGCGGCAGGCCGGTTGCTCGCATTTTTCCACGTTTATGAAGATGTTGTGAACAATCCCCCGTTCATCGGCGGATGCCCTTTGCAGAACACCGCCGTAGAAAGTGACGATACTCATCCCTCATTGCGCGATAAGGCCCAACGAGGAATGCACAACACCTTGGACATGATGAAGCAAATTATTTATGAGGGGATTCGAACTGGTGAATTCAAGGAAGATGTGGATCCGGACACCTTGGCTTCGTTTGCCCTTTCCTTGTTGGAAGGCGGCATTTTGCTGAGCAAGTTGGAAGGCAGCAACCGACACATGCAAATGAATATGGCCAGTTTCTCTTCCTTTCTACAGCAATGTTGCTTAAAGGTACATTGATCTACCGCTGTGCTTCTCAACTTCATGTCAACAATAGCCCTGTGGACTCAATTTCCCACGGCGCTTGTGAAGCTGCAAGCTTGTCCTTACTGGATTCATGAGTTTACTATTACGCCAAATCGGTATTAGCTAAACCGCCTTCAACTAAATTGGCGTAACTGCACATTTCCACATTGGCTTGCTACTTTACTGCACCGTCTCATTCCAGCATCTCTACCTCCGGCTCCAGCTTATGACGTACCACGATCCCCTCCCGCCGGACTTCCATCTGGATTTCCCCTTGCAGATCAGTCCGGTACACAGCAGTGTTGCTGTCAGCCAGACGCTTCAACACGTCGCCATTGGGGTGTCCGTACAGATTATTGACGCCTGCCGAAATCACGGCTGCGCCGGGGCTCCAGAATTCCAGCCAGTCTGCGCCTGTTGCGGTTTTACTGCCGTGATGTGCTACCTTCAGTACATCGATAGGTTCGCCGCTTGCGACTCCAGCCTGCTTGCCGTCCGCAAGGATCGCTTCCTCCGCCGCCTTGTCCATATCTCCTGTAAAAAGAAAGCTCCGGCCGTTCATCTTCAGCCGGAAGGCCACCGAATCGTGGTTCTGGTCCTCCACCTCAGGGAGATCAGCCTCCCCTGCCTTGTGCGGGTCCGGCCACAGGAACATCAGCTCCGTCTTATCATCCGGAGCAACCGTCTGTCCCTGCTGCACCGGGTACAGCCGGACGCCTGCCGCAAGCGCTGTATTCATCAGCTTGCTGTAAGCCTCCCCCTTGGCGAGTGTTCCATTGAACAGCAGCGCCGACACAGGCATCCCCTCTAGTACGGCCTGGAGTCCTCCAGCGTGGTCCTGGTCGCCATGGGTCAGAATAATGGCGTCCAGCCGGTGAATACCCCGCTGCTTCAGAAGCGGCAGCAGGGTTTTGGCTCCGACCTCAAACGGACTGCGGCGGACGCGCCACTCCTCCTTTTTGCCAAAGCTGACCGTACCTCCGCCATCTACCAGAATATGCGCCCCGCCAGGGGTGGTAATCAGAATACTGTCGCCCTGCCCCACATCCAGGTAGCTGATGGCTCCGGCACCTCCAAGATGCTCCGAGTGATATCCTCTATAGAGCAGCAGTGCTAATCCAACTGCACATAAGAGAGCTGACGGCCCGCTCCAGCGCATGGAGTCTGGCATCTGAAAGCGTTTTGGCTGCAGGTTTCCTCCGGCCCAGCTCCATATTCCAACATCCCAGACTCTTCTCCCTCTGCCGTCCCGCGGCTGATCCAGCTCCGCCAGTGGTTTTGTCTCATCCTCCATAGACTGTGGTACCTGCCGTGCCTCCGACCGCCGCTGCATCGCGTAGAGCACCCCATACAGGAGAGCATAATACATCCCCATCCACAGCAAGGAAGGCGAGCTCCAGATCAGCACTCCGCCAGAAAATCCGTTTGTCCACTCCACTGCGCGAAAGGTAACATCGTTCAGCAGTTTCGCAGCATGCGCAATCACACCGGCAGCAGCCTCCCAGAACCAGCCAAGCAGCAGCGCCATTGTCCCCAGCGGCAGTACCAGAAAGGTAATAAAGGGAACGAGCACCAGATTAGCCGCAAAGGAGAGCAGCGAAAACTGATTGAAGTAGTATATGGTCAGCGGAAAGGACACAAACTGTGCAACCAGCGTAACGGAGACGGCCCCGCCCAGCCAGCCGGGCAGCCTGCACAGCAGCGGATTCACCAGAGGCACATATATCATAAGTCCGGCCGTCACCAGAAAAGACAGCTGAAAGCTTACACTGAGCAGCAGATACGGATTCCAGACCAGCATCAACAGTGCTGCGGCCGCAAGAATGTTCATTCCGTCCTTCAGCATGCCGAATCGCGCAGCGAGCATGGCAATCATACTCATAATACCCGCCCGCACAATGGATGGCCCGGCCCCGGACAGCAGCACATAGACAGGAACCAGTAATATCGTCACGGTTAATGCCGTTTCTCTGGTGAGGCGGCAGCGTCTGAGGATGAATAGAATCACTCCGACAACCACCGCCACATGCATCCCCGAGATCGCCAGAATATGCGTCAGCCCCAGCTGCGAGAACTCCTTGAACGTTTCTTCATCCAAATCGTCCTGTAGGCCCAGGACAAGGCCTTTCATATATCCTGCATGCGGCTCTTGAAACAGGCGGTCCATCTCGGCTCCAAGCGCGGTCCGTGCCGCATCATTCCAGCGCAAAATGCCCGCAGGACCCCAGGCATTCGGCGGCACAGCTTGTACACTTACCGTGCCCTCCCCCTTGAGCAGCCAGTGAATTTTCTGCGTCCGCAGATACGCACGGTAATCAAATCCGCCGAAGTTCCGCGCCTCCCCAGGCTGCCCCAGTTCTCCCTGGATAACCACCCGGTCTCCCCGCTTCCATCCGCCTGCAACAGCGATTTCCGGCTCCGCCTGGAGCTTGATTTGTACAGCGAGGAGTTCGCCCTCGGCAGCTTCACCCTGATCCCGGTCCGTTCGCTGATCCGGGCTATTAGTTTGTTTGCCCGCATCTTGCTGCTGCCCCTCTCCTGGTTTCCGGGTATCTCTCAGCTTCCCGGCATCGCCCTGCTTGTTCTCCTCTATGCCAATTGCAGACCTTGCCGAATCCGCACCCGTCCCGTCCGGCCCGATCCGCGACAGCTTCACAGTAAAATCCACCCGATCCCCATCCCGTTCCACGGGAGAGACAATTACCCCTACGGCAGTTACATAAGATTCGTTCAGCTCTGCCATGGATTGCCCGAATGCCAACGGGAGCAGGCTGACATTTCTTCCGTCGTGCCATTCCCAATAGAGGGTGGCAGCAACGAATGACAGACCCAGCACAATTGAGATTCTCCAGCCGCTTCTCCCGCTGACAGCACAGATGGCAAGCAGCAGCAGACAACCCGCTGTATAAATCAGCAGCTTATATCCAGAGAACAGACAGCCTGCAGCACTCCCGATGACCCAGCACACCGTAAAGCTTAATAGCGGCCTTTTTTTCAATGTATAACCCTCCTTAATTATTTGATCTATATGAATTGAACTGGTGAACTCCATAAGCCGAATAAGCCCGATTAGTGAACCTTTTTCCACTAAGAATGACTGCTCTGTTCATGAATTTTTTATTCAATTTAAAAAGCTTCAGCCAACGGCCATCATTCCGCTCCCGCCACACTCCCCCGGTCTCACTCAGATGTTCTGATGCCGAGGTGTGAATACAACAAAAAGAACCCCTGCATACGCAAAAATCGCGTGCACAGAGGTTCTTCCTCTGAAGCTTGTCCTAACTCAGTTAAACTCGCCTGCCTGCTATTCCGATACGGTGATCATCGTTTCCTTCGGTGGTTCATAGTTCTCCAATTGACGGAAAACAATGCCTTTGGAGCCCAGCATGGCCTCCACCTTCTCCATGTCCTTGCGGTAAGGACGCAGATAGACGATCTCGACAATTCCGCTGTTGGCCAGCATATTGGCGCAGGTCCAGCAGGGTTCATCAGTGACATAGACAGTGCTTCCCTCCCGGTCACTCCGGTCCGTGAACAGCAGCAGATTCTGCTCGGCGTGAATGGTGCGGATGCAGCGCTGCTTCATCACCATCGTCTCCACACCGTTAACGACTTCGCGTTCATACTGCTCCGAGACCATACATCCCGCCTCCGAGCAATCCGGCACACCCATGGGTGCGCCATTATACGCCGTGCCCAGCAGCTTCTTGCCCTGTACGAGGACTGCACCGACATGGCGGCGGGGGCAGCGGGAGCGTGTGGAGACCATGCAGGCAATATCCATGAAATAAGTATCCCAATTCTTACGGTAGGCTACAGTCATCAGCAATCTCCACTTTCTCTTCAATAGTTGTTCATTATTGTAGCATATTACAGCAAGCTTTCACTAGGACATCCGATACGGAAAACCCTGCCGGAAAACCTGCTTATGACGCTATTCCATTAACAGTCTCACGAATGAACGGCTGCCCTTCGGGCGCTGGTCAACTCAGCTTAAAAACCCACCAGCGGCTCCAGCTTTTCCAGCATCTTCGGCCCGATTCCCTTCACCTTGCCCAAATCCGCCAAGCTGCGGAAAGCCCCCTTGCTGCTGCGGTAGTCTATAATCGCCTGTGCCTTTTTTTCGCCAATGCCAGGGAGATTCATCAGCGCAGCAGCATCCGCTGTGTTAACGTTGATTCTGCCGTCTGCCGAATTAGGACCTGTTGAAGCTGAGCTGCCAGAGGCAGACGATTGAGCTGCATCCGCAGCAGCATTCGCTCCATTCCCAGCCACTGGTGCCGCTGATGCAGCCGCCCCGCTGGCCGCGGCGGCTCCCCCGTCGCTTCCTTTTCCAGCTTCACTGGCAGATCCTGTTCCTGCTGCTCCGCCAGATCCCGCCAAATCGCCTCCTTCCATCCCCCCAGCTCCAGCAGCTCCACCATCAGCCCCCGCATCAGCACTCCCTCGGCTTCCTGTCTTGTCTGCCGCTCCTGCACCGTCTCCATTACCAGAAGCTGAATCTGTCTTATTGTTCCCCACATCGCTGCCAGCCGCCGGTGCCGTATCCGACACGTCCGCAGTACCCAGCGCCTGCGCCATGCTGACATTCAGCGTCTCCCAACCGGCGATGCCGTTATTCTCTTCCCGATCCGCCGCCCAAATTAGTCCACCGCCGAGCAGTGCAGCAACGAATACTGAAGCTGCAATTTTTTTGTTCATGAAACCTGTCCTCCTAGCCAAACTGGAATTTTATTCATACTGATGATTGAAACCTGTCATTTGTCCAAGACCTTAGCGCATACATTGAACGAAGAGTATTCCTGCAAGGCTACTGCCATACCAGAAAGGAGGGTACCCTAGATGAAGGTGGGATTTATCGGAACAGGCAGCATGGGTAGTCTGCTCATCGATGCCTTTCTGTCTTCGGGTGCGCTTGAGCCGTGTGATGTGCTGGCCAGCAACCGCAGCCCGAACAGGCTTATGCAGCTTCAACAACGCCATCCGGGCATCTCTATCGCCAGCAACAGAGAGATCGCAGACGGAAGCGATATTGTCTTCATCTGTGTAAAGCCGCTGGAATTCAAGCCGCTTACGGATGAAATCGCCGCTTCCTTGCGCAGTGAGCAGATCGTCGTTTCTATCACCAGCCCAGTTATGCTCCACCATCTGGAATCCACTCTGCCGTCTAAAATTGCCAAAGTCATTCCCAGTATCACTCACTTTGCCAAAAGCGGGACTTCACTTTGCATATTTGGAAGCAGGCTTAATAAAAAAGACAGGCTCTTACTGCTGCACCTGCTGTCTTTTATAGGCGTGCCAATAGAAATCCAGGAGATGCATACCCGGATTGCCTCTGATTTCTCCAGCTGCGGTCCCGCATTCATCAGTTATTTTCTTGAGCGGTGGATTGAAGCAGCAGTAGAAGCTACAGGCATAGATCAGGCCCTGATCACCCGGCTGGCCGGTGAGATGCTGCTCGGCACAGGCAAGCTGCTGACAGAAGGCAAATTCTCTCCGCAGGAGCTGCAGGAGAGGGTCGCCGTGCCCGGCGGCATTACAGCAGAGGCGCTGGGCCATCTGCGTACGAGTCTGGAGGGGGTTTTTGAACGGCTGATCATTACAACACATGATAAATATGATGAGGATGTAGAAAAGCTTGGCGTATTATTCGGCTGTGATGGCATCGTTAAAGCTCCGCTGGACCGCTAGAAATCATCTCAAAAGGGGGCCAGAACTAACCGTTCCAAACCAAGAAAGCCCGCAGCACGGATGACTCCGTTGCTGCGGGCAGAATTGCGTTCTTCGCTTAACCCACTACAATATTGACCAGCTTGCCGGGAACCGCAATGATCTTGCGTACGGTTTTACCCTCGACGGCTGCCTTCACATTTGGAAGCGACAGCGCATGGTTCTGCATATCCTCCTGACCCATGTCCTGCGGGATCAGTGCGCGCTGTACGATTTTACCATTCACCTGAACGACGATTTCCACTTCGGCATCCACTGTCCAGGCCTCATCATAAGCCGGCCAAGCCACATAGCTGATGCTGCCTTCATGTCCCAGGAGCTGCCACAGCTCCTCTG
>RCUU01000247.1_pt1 | contig 31020 bp, 26 predicted proteins | sample 2166211 | NCBI WGS metagenome assembly RCUU01 (sample SAMN09932620, study PRJNA488358) | compost metagenome | feature: garden; material: soil; isolation source: compost soil in phenylacetic acid-enriched culture | place: Germany: Experimental Botanical Garden Goettingen | collected 2016-01-27
GGGTTACGGGTTACGGGTTACGGGTTACGGGTTACGGGTTACGGGTTACGGGTTACGGAGTGTCGCAACAGCACGTAACTGCTATTTGAAGATACTCCCTTATAGTTTTTAGGGAATTTCTCCCTAAAATTCTGTGTTTTAGGCTTGGTTTACTACTAATCAGGGAAAACCTCCCTAATATTCATCCGATTAGGCCATAATTGGGCATATTCTTCGTATTTTTAAGGAGAAATTCCCTAATTATAGCGCTTCAAGATTTTTTCGTGTAATTTTCAGGGAGGATTTCCCTAAAAATTAGCTCTGCCCACGTGCTAGTAACATCCACTGTACCTAACACACCGCTACGCAGCGCAGCTTCCCCCCAGATCTCCCGTGCCGAAGGAAGCCAGAACCAACAAACAGCAACCGGGAATTTGCTGTTTGTTGGTTTCCAAATATCCATAATGGGAATTTGTTGTTTATTTGTTTCCGAATAGGATTACTCCATTGGAATGCATCTATTTAGCTCATCGTGAGCGTCTGTTTCATGGCTTGTTCTACCGTACAATATGGTTCACCAAGTGCTTCAGCCACCGCTTGGCAGGTGATTTTGCCATAGGCGACATTTACACCGCTTCTTAGGCCGGCATTATCCTGAATCGCCTTGATCACGCCTTTATTGGCAATTTGCAGGGCATATGGAACGGTGACATTGGTTAAAGCGATCGTCGAAGTTTTGGCAACAGCTCCCGGCATATTAGCCACAGAATAATGCAGCACGCCATGCTTTATAAATACAGGATTATCATGTGTTGTCACTCTGTCGATCGTCTCAACGATGCCGCCTTGGTCAATAGCCACATCGACAATCACCGATCCCGGCTTCATAGTCTTGACCATTTCTTCTGTCACCAGCTTCGGTGCTTTCGCGCCTGGGATCAACACTGCGCCTACCAACAGATCTGCCTCAGCTACCACTTTGGCAATATTGTAAGGATTAGATATCAACGTATTGATCTGTGCCCCAAAAATATCATCTAATTGACGTAATCTTTCTGCACTGAGGTCAACAATTGTAACATCGGCACCCAAGCCGATAGCCATTTTCGCAGCATTGGTACCTACAACTCCACCACCGATAATGCTGACTTTCCCACGGCTAACTCCGGGAACACCAGAGAGCAGAATCCCTTGTCCGCCATAGTTCTTTTGCAAGAACTGCGCACCCAGCTGAACAGACATCCGGCCCGCTACTTCACTCATCGGTGTTAATAGCGGCAAGGTACGTTCATGAACAACCGTCTCATATCCGATGGCAAAGACACCTTTGTCCTTAAGCACAGCAGCCAGAGTAGGTTCAGGTGCAAGATGTAGATAAGTGAACAAGATAAGGCCTGGACGGAAATAGGGGTACTCGCTTTCCAGCGGTTCTTTCACTTTCATCACCATTTCAGCAGAGCCCCAGACCTTGGCTACATCCTGAATCAGCTCTGCTCCGGCAGAAGCGTATTCTTCGTTCGTAAAGCCGCTTCCCACGCCAGCTCCAGCTTCCACCAGCACTTGATGTCCTTCTTTTATAAGGCTAACTACACCCGCAGGCGTTATGGCTACACGATTCTCATTATTTTTAATTTCTTTAGGCACTCCGATAATCATCATTCATCTCTCCCATCTAATGTAGATCCCTTATGTAAAGAATAATAACATACGTTTAGTATTCCCAATTTGGTAAAAAATTAAAATATTATCTATCATCATTGTGTTTTTACACAAAGGTTTCACCTTAAACCGCCTAGTAACATTATGTTACTTTGGTACCCAACACAACCCTCCTAATTATCTCATAAAAAAAGACACTGCTTAAAGTGCCTTTTTGACGATTTTGTATGAAATTAAAGCACCACTGCCCAAATAGAATGTTATATTTAATGACATTCACTTCTATGATAGCAATAACATCACCGTTTCTAAGATTACATTAACCCCTTTTTCACAGTCTTCATACGAGGTAAGCTCCGCTTCACAATGACTTTTCCCATTCACACTAGGCACAAACACCATCGCGGACGGCAGAAAGCCGGCTACGAACTGCGCATCATGCCCTGCACCACTAGCCATCTTCCGTTTGGAATACCCCAAGGTGTGTGTCGCTTGCTCCACCAAATCACATACCCTCTGATCAAACCATACCGTATCTCGGCCCCATAGCTTAGTTCTACTCACTTCACAATCCAGTAGCATCCCCGGCAAACCATGGATAATAGCCTCCACTTCACGGACAATCTCCATCTCTTTATGTCTTGCCTCAATCGTAAAGATCACTTTATTAGGAATGACGGTATGAATATTAGGAAACACATTCATTCTGCCCATGGTATACACCAGCTCAGCGTCGAGCGCGTTCAGCTTACTTCGCAAGGCCGTGATCAGATCCGTGGCAGCAAACAAGGCATCCTTGCGCATCGTCATAGGTGTGGTACCCGCGTGATCCGACTCACCAGTCACTTCAATTTCATAACAAGCCATGCCAACTACACAGTCAACCAGACCAATCGACAGTTTCTCTTGTTCTAGCACGGGACCTTGCTCGATATGGAGCTCTAAATAAGCAGTGGCTTCGGTCATGCGATTGCTCATTTCTCCCTTGTACCCGCTCTTCGCTAGTGCTTCACCAAAAGTGATGCCCTCTGGATCTTTTTTAAGCAGCATTTCTACCTTATCGAACTTTCTGGCCAGCACACCAGAAGCCATCATTGAAGGCTCAAAACGAGCTCCTTCTTCATTTGTGAAATTCACAATAGTCACCGGTAGCTTCGGCTTTATCCCGTGATCTACGAGTGTACGCACCACCTCTAGACCAGCGATTACGCCAAGTACGCCATCGAATCTGCCCCCTTTTTTCACAGTATCCATATGCGAGCCAATCACAATAGGAGGGCCAGACTCTACACCCGCAAGCGTGGCGTACATCGTGCCCATATCGTCCACCTTCACAGACATCCCCAATTCTTCACAACAGGCGCGAAAATAATTTCTAACCCTCACGTCCTCTTCCGTCAACGATAACCGGGTCACACCATTCTTATCTGTACGCCCATAATCCGCAAATGCCTCGATCGTATTTTTTAATCTCTCACCGTTCACGAATATTTTTTGCAGCTGCATCATAGGTCCCTCCACTTCGAGCGTTCATGATTTTATAGCTTTCTATATATGTTATACCAATCCATATTTTTGTCATTTTACATACTGTAATAATAATTATTCCTGTGTTGTTACAACGAAATAGAGGTAGCAATAAGTAAACTAAAGTAGTATATACAATCTTTTAATACGGAGGGTAAGCTTAAGATAGCTAATTATCCAGTTCTACTAAGGAAAGGAGCCTGCACATGAATCTAAGCATTGTGGTCCCTGTATACAATATAGAACATTATATAACCCCTATGTTTGATTCACTCCTTACCCAAAGTGAACAGCATTTCGAGGTCATTATTGTGGATGACGGATCTACGGATAACACCTACAACGTGATAGAACATATCCTCTCACTTCACCCCGCTCTTTCTTGCAAGGTCATTCGAACAGAGAATCAGGGGGTTAGTGCGGCTAGAAATAGAGGATTAGCAGAAGCCACAGGGAACTATGTGTTGTTTCTGGATGGAGATGACTATATCTCTACAGAATTAGTACGTACCATTCATACCTATACCCAACAATCAGCCCCCGAGATGATCTGCTGGGGTTATAACCATGTCTCAGAGAACGGAGCCACTATTTTGAGCTACGCCTCTGCTTATAGCGAAATAACAGGCAGTGAAGCACTGACGCATATTTTGGTGAACAAAAGCTTACGAATATGGACAGGGAGCATTGCGTACAAACGGGATTTGTTAGTCCTTCACGGGCTCAAATATACGGAACGCTGTGTGAATGGAGAAGATCAGGAATTTATCTACAAAGCTTTATCCAGAGCCACTAAAGTCATCACGTTGCCGGATATATTATCGTTTTATTTACAGAGAAATACGTCGATTTCCAATAGCTATAATGTGAAGAAATTTGATGTCGTCGGAGTATTCAAACGGGTCCATGCCTATTTCGAGGCCCATCCCTTTGAGCAGCTGGATACGATATCCCCTTATATAAGAAATCGTGAGCTGATCGAGAACTACTTTTTCAATCTAAAAACCTGCCTTAATGGAACAGAAGGTGTAAGCATTCAAGAGTTACTTCGCGACATCGATCATACCTATCCTGAACTAAATCAAGAAATGTATGAGCTCATAAGACATTATAGAGGTCATGATCGGAGATTAGCCCTTTATATCCGAGCATTCTTAATCTCCCCGCTGCTATATCACAGATTCATTTCTGTGGAGAGAAGCTTATCCAGGTTCAAGCGAAAGGAATCTAGAATATGAAAAAGATGTTGATCTATGCCTATACCGAATTTAATCTGGGCGATGATTTATTCATAAAGGTGCTATGTGAAAGGTATCCGGATACCGAATTTAGAATCTGCGCTCCACGTCTATACAAGCTAATCTTCAAAGAGATCAAGAACCTCAAAGTGTATCCTTCGGATTCCCTTCTGTTAAGAGGGATTGGCTATATTTGCAGGAGGTTAAAGATACATAATCTGGCGCAAAAATATATGGCCGATCACTCTGATGGCATTGTTCATATCGGTGGCTCGATCTTTATGCAGGCAGAGCATTGGGCAGAGCATTTCAAGAACGCAGAAACCATTCGGAATAAGAACAAGCCCTACTATTTATTAGGATCAAATTTCGGCCCTTATACAGATAAAGAATACTACGAGGAACACAAGCGCATTTTCAAGGAATATACCGATATCTGCTTTAGAGAAAAGTACTCTTATGATTTATTTGGGGATCTGAATAATGTCCGTTTAGCGCCAGATATTATTTTTCAGCTGGATCCGCCCAATTCTCAAACCGAACCCGAGGATTACATCGTCTTATCCGTCATTAAACCTTCTGCTAAAAGTCTGAACGGTTTTGACAACCTCTATTATGAAAAAATGAAAGAACTCGCAATTTATTTCATTGAAAAAGGCTTCGCTGTTCATTTCATGTCCTTTTGCGAACACGAAGGCGATCAGCTGGCGATTGAAGAAATTCTGAATCTTATGGGGCCCTCCTATGAGGATGCTATCCAAGTCCATTTATATAAAACGAATATGGAAGAGGTTTTGTCCATTCTAGCCAATTCCAGCTTTATAGTCGCCTCAAGATTCCATGCGATGATCCTGGGCTGGGTATTCGGCAAACCAGTGTTTCCTGTGGCTTACAGCCAAAAAATGATCAACGTAATGGAAGATGCCCAATTCAAAGGGTTATATGCCGATTTCACCACACTAGAGCAGCTCCAGCCTGCACAGGTTTTTGAAAGTATGACTACTCACTACATGGATGTCACGCCGCAAGCCAAACATGCCGAAAGACATTTCGAGCAGCTGGATACGTATTTATCGCTTTACGAAAGGAGGATACGTTATGAGAGCCAAGCGGAGCATTCTTAACTTATCCTTTGGACTCGGGAGTCAGCTCATCACGATCATCCTTGGTTTTTTTATCCCCCGGCTAATTATGGTTAACTATGGCTCTGAAGCCAATGGTTTAATCGCATCTATTGTACAGATCATTAGTTATTTGGCCCTGCTGGAAGCCGGTGTAGGAGCCGCTTCGATTCAAGCCCTATATAAGCCAGTCGCTTCGGATGATAAGAACCATATCAACTCTATTCTGGCCGCCACCTCCAGCTATTATAAAAAAACAGGCATTTATTATTTCTTCGCCGTCCTCCTAATCGCCACCCTGTATCCATTAGCGATCACTTCTGAGATCGATAAATTATCGATCATGCTCATTATTGTACTCACAGGAATGGGCGGAGCGATCAATTATTATTTTCAAGGCAAATTTAAAGTTCTGCTCGCTGCAGAGGGAAAAAGCTATGTAGAAACTTCTATAGTGACTGTAGCTAACATTCTGAACAATGTGGTACGGATTCTATTATTACTTCAAGGTGTTAACATTATCGCTGTGCAAGCTTCCTATTTCATATTGACCATACTTCAAATCGTCGTCTTCTACATCTATATCAATAAACATTACAAATGGATCAACCTAAATCTCAAACCAGACTATGAAGCCATTGGTCAAAAAAATTCCGTGTTAGTTCATGAGATCTCCTACTTGGTGTTTAGAAATACCGATGTGCTGATCCTGACTATATTTACGAACTTAAAGATCGTCAGCATCTATGTCATGTACAACATGATTTTTACGATTGTAGATAACATCGTTCAAACTATAAACGGAAGTGTAAAGGCAGCTCTTGGTCAGAGCTTTCATGAGAGTAAAGAAGCATTTATTAAATTTTATGATGCTTATGAAGTGTATTTTATGGGGCTCATCTTCTCGATTCTAACGGTGGCCTATATGCTAATTCTACCTTTTATGAAATTGTATACCGCTGGGGTAAACGACGTGAATTATATCGATATGTGGCTGCCGATTTTGTTCGTAGTCATTAAATTATTAACTAATGCCAGAGCTTCTTCCAATAATGTGATTACCATCGCCGGGCATTTCAAGAATACACAGAACCGCTCCATTCTGGAATCGGCTATAAATCTGGTGGCTTCCATTGTATTCGTACTCTTTATGGGAATTTACGGTGTACTGATGGGAACCATAGCCGCCCTCTTATACCGCTCCATAGATATTGTGGTCTATGCTAGCAAACATCTGCTGAATCGGAGCCCTTGGGTCACCTTTAGAAGATGGCTAACGAATGCTGTGGTTTTTGTGAGTATTATTCTGATCTCTAGCGCCATCCATATCCCCATCCATTCCTATGCGGGACTTATGTTGTGGGGGGTGCTGCTAGGACTTGTCATCTTGCCTATCTATTTTGTGGTCGCCTCCTTGATGGAGCGGGAAGTTTTCCTATATACATGGGAGCATCTCAGAATATACCGAGCGAAGCTCAAGCATAAAGTCATTGCTAGACCTAAGGTAAGCGGTTTATCCAAATAACACATCAGGAGGACCCGAAATGGATCATAGCGAGGTTTTGCAGCAAGCCTGTTACGTCTTTCTAAATGACCTGAATAATGAAATAAACCATTCACCTGCCCTTCAAATGAATGATCAGGAAATCTTCCAACGATGCCGCCTGATCCTGGATAAAGAACAAAATCCGCAAACCAAAACCTTTCTAGAAACCTTATCTGAGGTGATCCGTGCTTATCTCACAGGAAGAGCTTCAGAGGATGCATTAAGATTCTATCTGTCAGAGCAATTCAGTATCGTAAACGAAGAGATTGACGGGTTAATCCATGGGATCGTTGCCATCAAACATCAGTCCTTAGATACGGCTAGTTCAGACCCAGCCCTCCTTTCCTTTGCCGATTATCCTAAGATCAGTGTCATTATCACTACCTACAATAGAAAGGCATTCCTAAATCAAGCGATCCAAAGTATCTTAATGCAGGACTATCCGCATAAAGAGATCACAGTGATTGATGATTGTTCTACAGATGGCACGGATGAGTTAATGCATCAAAGCTTCGGAGATGAGCCACGGGTAATCTACATGCGTAACGAAAAGAATAGTGGGCCCGGCAATAATCGCCGTAACGCCTTTGCCGCTCATGGGGATGGTGAATATGTTCTTTTTCTCGATGATGATGACTATCTGATTGACATGAGTTATTTAAGTAAGGCTGTGAACTTCCACAATCTTCATCCAGAAATATCATTTGTGGCCGCGAATGTGTTCCTTGAATTCTCAAAAGCCAAGCAACTGAAGATCAGTAGCCTGCAGCTAAGTAAGATTATTAAGAAGCAAGATTATTTCATGAATTTCGAGAAAAAAGGATATCCAAAGCCATCCTCCACATTAACAACGGTCTTTAAGCGTGAGGCTTTAATGGCTATGGATATCCTGCATATGAACATGGTCAACGATGCTTCTATTTATTTGCGTTCCTTGTTGGTCGGTGATGCCGGGTTCATTGATACCCTTGCCGGCGTATACAGATTACATGGGGACAACATCACCTTTAACCTAAGCCAGGGATTCTTAATTGAGAATCTAGAGGAGAAGATGTTGATTAAGAATATGGCCGTTCAGAAATATGGATATAACGAGCAAGAAATGACGGAATGGTTTAACCATAATGCTTATGATACGATCTCCTACTATTTATTAAATTCTGCAAAAGACGCTACAGACTTTAAATTCATGTATCATTGGGCCCTAAACCATTGCCCGCCTATTTACAATCAGTTAAGAAATGAATTCCGTACGAAGCTTATTAAGAAGCAATTATTACGGATCTCGTTACTTCGAACGCTGCTCGGAAGATGATTCGCGCATTAGTTTATCGAGCAGCAGCAAGAATCCCTTCACCTCTTCTTTAGGGATCTCAGCATACTTGTCTCCCATACTGATCTCACAATAAGAAGTATAATCTCCGGTTGGTCTTATTGCCGCGCTTAAGCCGATTCCTGTCGCCTCATACACGGCAGACAGAATCGGTTCTATGTTCTCCTTAGACATTTGAAAATGCATATGGAACATGTTGGAGACAGGTTGAACAGGCAGAGTAGTTATGGCATGGCATTGATTAACCCATACAGCGAGCTCCTTAGCCCCTTCATAATACTGCTGCATCTTATCTACTCTTTGCCGAAAGTAGTAGTCCGAGGAAATAATATATGGATACAGGCTGATTAGGTCACCACCATGCCGCCGTTTCCATATCTTCGATTGGTTCGTAAACGCCTCACTACCTGCAAGAACCGCGCCAGCAATCCCCCCGATTCCTTTGTACAGAGAAATATAGACACTATCAAAGAGTGCGCAGATTTCAGCAGCGGTCTTACCATAATAGGGAAGTGTCTCCAGCAGTCTTGCTCCATCCAAATGCAGCTTAATTCCGTGAGCACGGCAATGTGCAGAAATTGCTTCAAGCTCCTTATAATCCGGTAGTTGCCCGCCAATCTCGCGCTGTGGCAATTCAAGCAGCAGACAAGCAATGTCTTCCTTCATATGTAATACATCTTCTAAGGTGATTAGTCTATTCTTATCCGCAAGTAGGACAGGTTCGATTTGATGCAATTCCTTCAACCCATCCTGCTCATGAATCTCCAAGTGACATAAGGGATGATATGCGACCCTTTTCAGTCCTTTTTCATCACACCAAATTCTTAAGGCGATCTGCTGTGCCATCGTTCCACTCGGAAAGAAAACGGCTGTTTCTTTACCCAGAAGCTTCGCCATTTCCGACTGGAAATCCTCAATGACCTTTCCCGATCCATAAATATCAGATGCTGTGCTATTCTCTACAGCTTCAAAGGCTTCCTTCAAGACTTGAACATCTCTATTCCCATGTCCTACAATTCGATAAGTAGTTTCATTAAATGCCTCTTGCACTGATTTTTGTCCGTTCATTCGTGGAATTGCCCCTTCCGTATTTGCCTTGTCCCTAATATTGACGAATTTCAAAAAATCCCATCTTAATTTTGCTCGATCTAAGGTGAAAAAACATGAACGCTGTGCTACAATATTGGAATTGCAACGGCAATCTTAGGGAGGGTTATTGAATCACATGCTTATCATTGGTATCGCCGGCGGCACCGGCTCCGGAAAAACAACCGTAGCCCGCTCCGTCATTGACCGTCTTGGAACGGGAAAGGTAACTTTCATATCTCAAGATAACTACTATAAAGATCATTCACACCTCAGCTTCGCTGAACGTGAATCCATCAATTACGATCATCCTTTTGCTTTCGACAATGAGTTGCTCATTGAGCATCTTAAATGTCTGCGGGACGATCAGACCGCATATGCTCCGGTATATGACTTCACAGTACATGCCCGCTCCACTACGGAGACGGTAGAATTGAAACCAAACAATATTGTAATCATCGAGGGACTCCATGTTCTATCCGACGAGAACCTTCGCGATATGCTCGACATCAAAGTCTTTGTTGATGCTGACCCTGATGTTCGCATCCTCCGCCGGGTACTCCGGGATATCGAGGAACGCGGTCGGAGCATTCAGTCGATCCATCACCAATATTTGAGCACAGTTAAGCCGATGCATGAAGCTTTTATTGAGCCATCCAAGAAATACGCTGATTTAATCATCCCTGAAGGTGGCCATAATGAGGTCGGTATCCAGTTGTTGTCCATCCTAACTGAGAAACATCTATATAATGATTGGACGTCTTAAAGTTTTTAATTATGCGCTTCTAGCCTAGCTGCAGAGAATCTCTCTGCAGCTTTTTTGATGTACATTGACCCATTCATGGTTCAGAATAATCCTCCTGCATTTTGGTAATAGCTATATTACAGCAGCTTGCGGAAGAGGGATAACAACTATGGGATTTCTGAACAGAACAATCACTAAAATTTTCAAAAACCCTTCATCAGGGCACCCCCACCCCACTAAAGAATTACCTAAAGAGCCTCTCAAGGAGAACCTTCAAGATAATATTGAACATATAAAAAAAACGCTTGGCAATAGTACAGACCTTGTGGTCAGAGATTTCTTCATCGGTTCCAAACAACAGATGAAAGCCGCTATTTTCTACACTGATGGATTAGCGGATAGCGCCGCTATTCAAGACTTCATTCTGGAATCTCTAATCTTAGAAATGCCAGACCCTGCTCTCGAACCTCAGCACAGCAATTATTCCTTATTAAAAAATCACATGCTTACCGTAGGTGATATCAAAGATACGACTGAGTTCAATTCATTGTTCACTTCCCTATTATCCGGAGATGTGATTCTCTTACTAGATCGGTATGCCAAGGGTTTCACAATTGGCATGCGGGGTTGGAAAGACCGTGGTGTCACGGAAAGTGCTACGGAAACGGTGATCCGTGGACCTAAGGAAGCCTTCACAGAAAACTTGCGTACTAATACCGCATTAATCCGGCGGAAAATAAAGGACCCCAATCTCTGGTTAGAAACACAGCAAATTGGACGTGTAACTCAAACCGATGTTGCCATTATGTATATCAAAGGAATTGTAGATGACGGTGTTGTGCAAGAAGTACATTCACGTTTAGATCGGATCGATATTGATGGCATCTTGGAGAGTGGTTACATTGAGGAATTAATCGAGGATGAAACCTATACTCCATTTCCAACCGTTCATCACACTGAACGACCTGATGTTATTGCAGCTGCTCTTATGGAAGGAAAAGTAGCTATATTAGTAGATGGAACGCCTATAGTAATGACGGTTCCTACTACCTTCGTTTCCTTTATGCAGACCGCTGAGGATTATTACCAACGTGCAGATGTGGGTTCCTTAGTTCGGATGCTCCGTTATTTCTGTATATTCATTTCACTGCTAGCCCCATCTTTATATGTAGCTATTACTACCTTCCATCAAGAGATGTTGCCTACAACCCTGCTCATTAGTTTGGCTGCTCAACGGGAAGGCGTACCACTTCCAGCATTTATTGAAGCACTCTTAATGGAGCTTGCCTTCGAGATTCTGAGGGAAGCCAGTGTACGCATGCCTCAAACCATAGCCCAATCTGTCTCCATTGTAGGAACGCTAGTCATTGGAACGGCGGCAGTAGATGCCGGCATTGTTTCTGCCGCCATGCTCATTGTCGTTGCTGTTACGGCGATCTCCAGCTTTGTTCTGCCGGCCTTTGATCTCGCCTTGACGGTCAGAATGCTTCGTTTCCCAATGATGTTTCTAGCGGCTTCCTTTGGATTGTTCGGAATTATCATTGGTGTTATCGCAATAGTGCTTCACATGTGTAGTTTACGCTCCTTTGGAGTTCCTTATATGAGCCCGTTTGCTCCGTTTAATCTTGCTGATCAAAAGGACACCTTTTTCCGAATGCCCCGTTGGGCTATGTTTACCCGCCCTAAGCTAATCAATCAAAAGAATATGGTTCGGGTGAAGAGTACACCACCGGAAAAACCGGGAGATCTAACGGAGGAATAAACTATGAAACGAAGAGCACTTCTGCTGTGCTTGGTTATACTCTTACAACTATTCGTAACAGGCTGCTGGAGTCGCCGGGAATTAAACGATCTTGCGATCGCTGTAGGAATCGGAATTGATAAAATCGGAGATCAATATCAAGTTTCTGCACAAGTGGTATTACCCAGTCAAATTGCGGGCTCAAAAGGGGGTTCTCCTCAATCACCCGTAAACCTTTATAAAGCGACCGGAAATACCGTATATGAGGCCCTTAGGAAAATCACAACCCTTAGTCCACGTAAAATATACATCTCTCATCTGCGGATCTTAGTCCTCGGCGAAGATTTGGCTAAAGAGGGAATCAGCAGCGTTCTTGATTTCATGTCAAGAGATACCGATACACGCAATGATTACTTTATAGTAGTGGCAAAGGATGCCAAAGCAGAAGATGCTCTGAAAATATTAACTAGCCTCGAAAAGATTCCTGCTGTGCGATTATTTTCTAGTCTGGAAACATCGGAGAAACAATGGGCACCTACATCCACTGTGACATTAGGAACATTAATTACAGAACTTGTGAGTAAGGGTAAGGATCCAGTCTTAACAGGGGTCGTTATTAATGGAAGTGTAGATGTGGGACAAACTCAGAAGAATGTTGAAACGGTAGACTCTCCAACAGAATTGAAATACTCTGGGTTGGCCGTATTCAAAAAGGACAAATTAATTGGTTGGCTAAATCAAGAGGAATCAAAAGTGTATAACTATTTAACAAACAAAGTAAGGAATACGGTTTCGTTCATTAATTGTCCCCAAAGCAAAGATAAAAGAATATCTCTTGATATTTTTAATGCCCGATCAAAAATAAAAGGCAGCATGAATGGTGACAAGCCAGAAATCAGCATTGAGCAACATATTGAATCAGATTTGGGAGAGGTTCAATGTAAAAATCTAGACCTCACCAATCCGAAAACCATCACCGAATTAGAACAAATCGCTAACGTGAAAGTAGACGATTTATTTGAAACTACGATTAAAAAAGTACAAAAAGAATACAAATCCGATATTTTCGGCTTCGGCGAGGTCATCCATCGCTCTAACCCACAGGCGTGGAAGAAACTGAGAGATAATTGGGATCAAACCTTTGTAAACCTGCCAGTAACCGTAAAGATGGACATTAAGCTTCGCCTGTTAGGAAAGGTGACTAACTCTTTCTTAGAAGAAATGAAGGAATAAAGAAATACATTGGAGGGTACGAAGCTATGCTCGAAAAAGGTAAACTAAGTATTCGTCAGCTAACCATACTGGTTATGCTTGTTACCATAGGGGATTCCATTCTCGTAATCCCCCCTTCCACTACACATTACGCCAGACAAAATGCATGGATTTCCACTATAATTGGGCTGGTAGCAGGTTTGTTAACCATCTATATGTATAGCAGGTTCGTAAAGGCATACCCCAATTTAACGCTAATTGAGGCCATTCAAAAGGCATTTGGAAAATGGATTGGAACGATTCTATCGCTTTTGACTTTAATGTTTTTTCTCGTCGTTACCATTGGAAGTATGCGAGAGATCGGTGATTTTGTGATTTCAGAAATGTTGCCGGGAACCCCTATGCCTTCCATTATAGTCTTATTTATACTCATTGTGATTATGGCAACGCGACTGGGTATTGAGGTCATAGGACGAACTGGAGAGATCTTTACGCCCATGATTATTATCCTGTTTCTAGTTCTAACGGTCGCAATTATTCCTCAAATGGAATTTGTCAGAATACTGCCCATATTAGAGGATGGCATAAAGCCAGTGCTCAGAGGGTCTATCTCTATTACGGCTTACACCTTTTTAGAACCGGTTGTCTTTCTAATGTTCCTCCCTTATGTAAACCAACAACAAAAGATAACAAAAGGCTTACTACAAGGTTGCTTGCTCGGTGGCATTATAATCTTCCTAACGCTCTCTGTTTCCATATTAGTGCTAGGTCCCGATCTGACGACTAGAGACATATACCCCAGTTATAATATAGCAAGGCGAATATCTGTAGGCGGATTCTTCGAGCGGGTGGAAGCCCTGATAGCTCTACAATGGATGTTAACCCTGTTTATAAAAGTAACTTTGTTCTTCTATGCATTCATTCTAGGAATATCCCAATTATTCAAACTAAAAGAGTTTCGCGTGCTAACCTTACCCACAGGGTTAATTTTGGTTGCTCTAGCACCTCTCATTGCCCCGAACTATACATATTACAACGCAGTTTTCGATAATTATTGGGTGTACTATGTTATAACCTTCGGATTTTTTCTACCCTTGGTGTTGTTAGGTATGGCGATGTTTCGGAGAGCATGGAGTAAAGACTTGAAATCTCGAAACTAAAGATGGCTGGGGAGGTTGTAAATATTGGGTATAGTAGTGATCATCATCGTTGTAGTCGTTATTATTGCTATTGAAGTGCCTCTTATGTGGAGGAACAAATTAATCAAGGAGATGTGGGTGTACTCATTTCTTCTGTTGCTAGGAACCTATTTCGGCGTTATGAACGCATTGCATATCCAAGTCTCTAACCCTCTAGGTTGGATGATTTTTATCTATAAACCCGTTTCTGACATGGTAAGTGCCTGGTTATCTTAACAATAAGACTAAGCCAATGCCTTTAGCTAGCTTAGTCCCCATAGTGAAACGACGACGCCAAATCGGCAAGCGTCCTAAAATTTGTTGTAACCCTTTCACGAGCTAACCAGTAATACACCTCCTGCCCCCTCTTCTTATAGTCAACAATGTGAGCATCCCGCAGGATTTTGAGATGATGCGAAATCGCTGGTCTGCTTATTTCGAATTCATTTGCGATTTCCCCAACATTCAGGCGACCTTTATTTCCTAATAATGTAACAATCCGAATCCGAGTAGGGTCACCAAATGCGGTGAGAAACCGTGTGATGCTGTTGATATCGTTAGGTTTAATCTCTTGCGGTCCTATCTCCCCACCCCAATTCGTAAATAAACTTAAACATACTCACTTGTTGAAACTATAATAAAGACCTCGTAGATTCTCTAACCATTAATTCTGCAGGGAAAATCTGATGAGCATGATTTACCTTCTTATTAATGAGATCAAAAAGAATCTTAATCGTTGCTTCCGCAATTTCCACTACTGGCTGTTTGATGGTAGTAATAGAAGGATTATAATAGAACGAAATATCCAATCCGTCATAACCAGCAACAGAATAATCTTCCGGGACTCGCTTGCCTGCTTCAAATATTGCCTTACAGGCACCGATAGCCATACTATCTGATAAGGTGAAAATAGCGGTGAAATCTTCCCCTGACTCCAGTAATTCTTTTGTAACCGCATACCCATTTTCCATACTATAGCTATCAATATCCTCTTTCATTCGCCGCACGAGCCGTTGATTATAAGCTATGTCATGATCAGCCAAGGCCTTCTTATAACCCTCGTATCTCAGTTTACCGATACTCACATCATCTTCAGGCGCAGTAATGACTGCGATTTTCTCATGCCCCAGACTGCATAAATAGTCGACGATTTTATAGCTCTCATTAAGGTCATCTACAGATACAGAAGAATAGTCACTTAAATCAATTTCTTCTGTCATTCCAATCGTACTAAGGACAAATGGAACCGTTAATTGCTGTAATTTTTCTTGAGAGTGTGAGAATAACCCTCCTAAGAACACAATTCCCTTCAAGCGCTTTTCTTTCTCAAGCTCAATCGCAACTTCGATCTCATCTTGATTCTCATCGACTCGTTGTAAGATAAAGGAGTATTTCTTTCGCTGAATCTCTTTTTCGAACACTTTAATCATCGGACTAAAAAATGGATTAGATATCCCTTTAATCAATACTGCAATCGTTTTCGAGTCTGAGCGCTTTAAGTTTCTTGCACTGTTATTCGGTACATAATGGTTTTCTTTGATGACTCTCATAACCATCGCTTTTGTTTCTTCATTAATATCTGGATGATTATTTATAGCTCTAGATACGGTAGTTACACCAACCCCACATAATTTGGCGATATCTATAATAGTCAGTCTCTCCATCTCTACCTTTCCTTTACACGTTAAATAAGAAAGTAGGGTATTCTTGATGAGACCACCCACCAAGAAAAGCACCCTACTCGCTTCTACATACATATTCTATTTAGCCCTTAACAGCTCCTGCAACGACACCTTCGATAATGTACTTTTGGCAAGTCAGGTAGAAAATGATGATTGGCACAATAGCTAAGACCAGCATCGCCATCATAGCTCCCATATCAATTGACCCATATCCACCCTTCAGGTATTGAATCGCAATAGGAATCGTTTTGTATTCCGTACCAATCAGCAGGTCAGGCAATAGGAAGTCGTTCCATACCCACATTACATTAAGAATAGCTACAGTTACAGCAATCGGCTTCAGGATGGGCAATACCACTTTAAAGAAGGCTTGTGGCGGATTACATCCATCAATCATAACCGCTTCTTCAACCTCAAGCGGGATAGACTTCACAAATCCACTAAACATAAACACGGACAGCCCTGATCCAAACCCTAAATAGATCAAGATAATCCCGATCGGATTGTCCAGATGTAGAACGTTAGCCGTCTTAGTCATTGTGAACATAACCATTTGGAAAGGTACAATCATCGAGAACACAAATGCGTAATACATCATGCCTGTGAATTTTGATTTCACCCGAGTAATATACCATGCGGTCATGGAAGTAAATAACACGATTACAGCCACTGAACACACGGTGATGAACAGGGACATTCCGAAAGCACTAAAGAAATCGATCTTTGCTACACCATTAGTATAGTTCTTCAAACCAACAAATGTAGTTTCATTAGGAAACAAGAACGGTGTATCACTAATGTAGAACTTACCTTTGAAGGAGTTCATCAGAACGATAAAGATAGGAGATAAGAACGCAATGGCTAAGACCAACAAAATGGTAAATATGGAGTAGTCTTTTGCTCTAGTCTTTTGCATTAGTTCTCAACCTCCTTTCTTCTAGTAATGACAAGTTGTACTAAGGCGATTAAGGCTACTAAAGCAAAGAATACGACAGCTTTCGCTTGACCGACACCTTCCCATCCTGTTTTTCCGTAGAAGGTATTATAGATGTCGAGCGCTAACATCGAGGTCTGCTTAGAAGGAGCACCAGCAGTCAAAGCTAAGTTTTGGTCAAACAATTTGAACGAATTAGATAATGTCAGGAATAAACAGATGGTAATGGACGGCATTACGAGTGGAATCGTCACATTACGTAAAATCTTAGAGCGTGAAGCTCCATCAATTCTTGCGGCTTCTACTATATCCTTAGGAACATTCTGAATACCTGCAACATAAATAATCATCATGTACCCTATCAATTGCCAATTCATCAGGATGATTAATCCCCAAAATCCATAAGTTGCATCAGAGGTCAAAGTAACGCCAAATTTGTACAGAACACCATTAAAAATCAACTGCCAGATGTATCCTAATACGATACCGCCTATCAGGTTAGGCATGAAAAAAATAGTTCTAAATACATTAGTCCCTTTTAGCTTTCTAGTTAACAACATCGCCAGAATGAAGGCGAACACATTAATGGTAAGAACCGATAGAACCGTAAACTTAACCGTAAATCCCAGTGCATTTAGAAATTCTTGGTTCGAAAATGCTTTAATGTAATTGCCAAACCCTATCCATTTTGCATCATTGACTGTAGTAAACTCTGTAAAGGACAAATATATACCCAGAAGAAAAGGTATAACAAACGCGATCCCAAAGGCTATCATGGTCGGTAATGCAAAAAGAGCAAAATATTTTCTTATCGATTTTTCCATGGAGTCTTCTCCTATCTCAGTATGGAAAATGATGAAATAGATGTATTCACTCGAATTGTTGCTTAGTGCCACTGAAATTCCAAAGGAATCCAGTGGCGCTAAGCTTTTATCTGTCTGACAACTGAGATTTATTTAATCATCTTTCCCTGCATTTATTATTTTGCTTTTTCAGCCTTCCAAGTATCCTTGAAGATGGTTACAACTTCATCCCAAGTTTTATTCCCTTGAGCATATTGCAAGAGCGCATCACCAAAGACATTTTTGAATTCTTCACTTGGGAATGCTGCAAATGTCCATGCTACAGAAGTCAGATCTTTTTCAATCCAAGCGGATACTTCTTTAGCCAGTGGATCTGCTGGTTTTTCACTTTCTTCAAAGGTATTGAATGGAGCGATGAAACCTAAATCGTTAGTTACATAAGCTTTACCTTTTTCACTGGAGAACAACCATTCCAAGAAGGCAATTGAAGCTTGTTGGTTCTCAGCGGATGCTTTGCTGTTGATTGCGAAATAGTTTTCTGTACCTACAGCCAGACCTTGTTTTTCTTCACCTTCCATACCTGTGTAGATAGGCAGGAATTTGATCTCTTCTGCTTTCACTACGTTACCGTCAACATCATTGATTTGTGACCAAGCCCAGTTACCGTTTTGAACCATAGCTGCGTTACCCAGCGCGAATTCAGCCATGGAGTCAGCTACGGACTTACTGCCCAGCAAAGATTCTTTAGTCACAGAGTTCTTAATGTAAAGATCGAAGATATTTTTGAATTTATCGTTATATTTGAATTCAACTTCCTTAGAAGCTAGACCCGCAAGAACTGTGTTATCAAACTCAGTGTTATCTTTGAATTCGTAGTACAGTGGCAAGTTTGCCAAGTGAGTCTGCCATCTCCATTGCTCACCCGCAGCGAGGGAAGTGGAAGCAAATACCCCTTTAATACCCAGCTGATCTTTTTTAGCGGTCATATCTTCTACTACTGCCTTCAAAGTGTCGTAGTTATTGATTTCAGTGGTGGAAGAGATCGAAACCGCTTTATCAGGTAATGCAAAGTATTTCTTCATAATCTCATCGTTGTAGATGATACCGTATCCTTCAACTACGTAAGGGATACCATAGACACCTTCGCCTTCAGTTACCGCCAAGCTTTTGTCGGATAGGTAGCTGTAAAGCTTAGTATCTTTCAAATCCAGGGTATAGTCTTTCCAAGCTTGGAAACCAACAGGTCCGTTGATTTGGAAAATCGTAGGCGCTTCGGACTTAGAAATTTCGGATTTCAATTTTGTTTCGTAAGTACCTGCAGCGGCCGTTACGACTTTTACTTTAACCCCTGTTTCTGCTTCGTAATCTTTAGCGATTTTTTCATATATTTCTGCAATTTCAGGCTTGAAGTTTAAAAAGTAAACCGATCCTTTTTTTCCAGATGAAGCGTTTCCATCATTTGATGCTGCATTGTCTTTATTACCGCATCCTGCTGCCAAGACTACAACCATAGACATTACCAACATGAGCCCTAAATATTTTTTAATGTTCTTCATTTTTCTTCCCCCTCGTACTTTTTTATTAATGATTTCAATTAAAGACGTTATCGACGATGCTCACCGAGAATTATGTCAGCGTTTTCATTACACTCAAATAATCTCCTCTATTTTTCCGGTATCCTTATCGGTAACGTTTTCAATTGAAATATTAGCACACCGTTTTCCACATTACAATAGCCATTTTATTGGAAAAACTAGCCATTACAAATCGTCGAACGTTATAATAGACAAGTATAAACGCCTTCGGCGTCCTAATAAGGACGGTGACCGTTTAAGCGAGAAATATAAAAATATAAGCTATAGCGTGAAACTTATACTTTCTTATATTTTTCAAAATAAAAAGGAATAGGTGATTGCACATCTTATCTCTGATCGAAAAATATGAGTTACAATTTTCTAATAACAATTATTTTGGCGATATCGGGGTGGAACCCTCCTACACCATTGTAGAAGGTGCTATTCCTGTACTTGTGTCTGCTCCGCATGCCATTAACCACTATAGAGAACATGCTGTAAAACCTGCGGATATGTATACAGGTTCTCTTGCTCTGATGTTACAAAAGCTTACAAATTGCCATTGTATCTATTCCAATAGCTTCTCCAAAGAAGATCCCAATTACATCCTTGGCGGAGAATATAAAGCTGCGCTTGGAACAGTTGTCAAAGAACATCAAATCAACTTTGTTATAGACCTGCATGGGGCTTCTAAGGATAGAGAATTCGATATTGATTTAGGTACATTACACGGAACATCCATACAGGAAAATAACATCAATGAAGTTGAACGTATTTTTTTCAATAATGGTATTACCAATGTCCATCAAAACCATACATTTTCTGCATCTCATCCCGGAACGATCACTTCGTATTCAGCCAAAGAATTGTTAGTTCAAAGTATTCAAATTGAAATTAATCGAAATTATCGTAACCCGAAATCATTTGATTTATTCCAAAAAACCATTCATTCCCTCGAACAAATCATCAGTCAATTGGGAGGCGCCTAACATAAATATCGAGCAGACCTTCACCCTATTGGACAAACAGAGCTATACCGCCCGTGAAGAAATTACGATGAACCCGGATGAGCTAGTCGAATTAGACTTGATCCACCATATCTTTGTCGAGCTTACAGCAGAGAATGGCGCTCAGGTTAGCTGTTTACTTTTATCTAAAAGGGATATCCCAAGAGGGAGTATTCAATTATCCAAAAGAGCAAAGGACAAGCTAGGAGATTGCCCCATAACAGGAATAACCATCACTAAACCGGAGTACACCACGATCCTTCGGGGAATTCCTAAAGTGAACGAGATTGCCAAACCTTATGTCAAAGCATGTCCAACGCTCGTCCATAAATATTCGAACCATGTCGAGCTGATTAATCCTAAGAATGGCTTTCGGGTAAACATAACTCTAAAAGAGGATCACACAGCCAAGCCGAATACGCTGTATTTCAACAGGTACATCATGTTGTTGCTTGAGACTCAGGCCACTGAGGATGATCAACTAATCATCACCCGTGCAAGAACACGTCCGGAGTCCACGCTAGGCATTCATAAACTTATACATCTGCTAATCAAACGGCCCATGCACGCATTAGGAAACTTTTTCATTGGCAAAAGAGAGCTTACGCTAAGAGTAGGACATCCCTACCCTTTTGATGAGCACCAAAATTTATGCCGAATTCACCCCAATGTCAGAAAACTGCTGGGCATGGAAGAGACCGATAAAATCATCATTACCTATAACAGCAAAGAAATCACCGTCCCCATCTTAGACATAGATACTGAGCATATTGCCCAGCTAATCAAGCTAAATGAGGAGAATGAGCAGCTTAAATTTATCGACAGCCACTTATTTATCGGACTCACCGCTTTATCCCGAAATGAACTAGAAATCCCTAGCATCGGCACATCGGTTACCGTAAAAAGAAGCATGAACTCCCTATTCTTGAAACATTTAAATAAGCTGGTCTTGCCCGTAATCGCCTTATTGTTTACAGTAGTTCAGCTGTATAAGGATTTGAACTGGAGCATTGCTCTGACCGTTGCTATTTCTCTTGTACTACTTCCGGTCATCATCTACACAACGCTGTCTGAAGAACGAGCAAAAATTAACTAAATGGAGCGATTATCGTGGAATTCACTTCACAATCCCAGGTAGAAGATATGATCTACCGCTCATATCTAAGAGCCATTAACAACATCACAGAAACTTTGGATGAACATGTTAGAAGACCGGAATTAACTAGAGCATTGCTGGATCTAATCGGAAGTCCGGATCAAGGTCAACAATACATACTAGTCACAGGCAGTAAAGGTAAGGGCTCCACCTCCAGATTTATCTCCTCTTTGTTAAGTCACTTAGGATATAAAGTAGGCTTATTCACCTCCCCTCATCTGGTTGATTTCAACGAAAGAATACGGATTGATGGGAAAGCCATATCCACGGACGATTTTGTACGCTTAGGAAATATAGTCCGCGAGGGATTCCAAAGGATTGAAGATCAGCTTGCCACGGATGAATATCAAGGTCCTGTTGGCGTAGGTCTGGCGATTGCGGCGTTGTACTTCAGGGAGAATCATACCGACTTCAATGTGATTGAATGCGGAAGAGGCGGAAGGTTTGATGACACGAATGTTCTGAAGAATGACTGGGCTGTCATCACTCCGATGATGGAAGAGCATGTAGCTAATTTGGGTCCTGACTTGAACAGTATTACGCTACATAAGCTGGGCATCGTCAAAAACAAAGCTACAAACGTATATATCAGCAAACAGAAATCGAGCGTATTAGCAACGATAAAAGAGAACCTTACTGCCAATTCTGTACAGTATTATGAGGAGCAGTTCTGGGCTGACTCTATTACGATAACACCGGTTGGTACTACTTTTGATATTCGGACAAATCAAGCGATTTATCCGTCCTTAACGATTCCGTTATTAGGGCAATTTCAAGCTCTAAATGCAGCCACTGCAATCGCACTATGTGAGGATATTACAGGGGGTCCCCTTAATAGGGAACTCGTAGGCAATTGTTTTGCAAAACTGCAGTGGCCGGGGCGCTGTGAAGTGATCTCCCATGATCCATTAACGATTATTGATGGAGCGATTCATAAAGAATCTGCAAGTTATTTGGCTGAACTTATTCAACTCGTTAATCATGACCGCAGCCGACCTGTAACTTCAATCATCGGTGTCCCTAAAGATAAAGATTACACAGGCGTCATCGAAATGATGAGTACGGTCTCGGATCAAATCATCGTCACCAAGCCTGATATAAGTCATCTTTCTTTTCCTACAGATGCACTTCATGTCGCCAAACGTTTTATTGAAAAAAGTTACGAGTTCCCTTATTTGGAGGATGCTCTTATGCATATAAAAGCACGCTCAGCCTCCGAGATTATTGTCATTGTCGGCACGCAAACTTTTATCGGAAATGCCAAACGCTTATTCGGGCAATCGCTGCTTGATATCGGCTTATAACTTATCCAGACGCTGGAGAATAACTTCCCTATATAGCTCAGATAGAGCTGGCACTTCACTAGGATTCTGCTTGCAATACTCATCTAACATAACCTTATGATTAACCTCGATAACCATGAGGCCTTGATTTGTCTCTAAAATATCTACGGAGCAGAAATCAAGGCCTATCGCTTTAGAAGCCTGGGAAGCAAGCTCTGCCAGTGCCACTCGTTTGGCCAGGTCGTTAACCTCAATAGCAAGAGCCCCGTTAATCAAATTGTGCTTCCAGGAATGCACTCTTTTTTTGCCCAGAAATACACGCGCCTGATGATTGAAAGTTACGATTCTATACTCAATCTCCGCCTCATAATAAGGACCTATCGCCCCATTAAGCTGCAAAGAAAATAATGTATTCAACTTCTCGTGTAAATCCGCTACCTTGCCGACCTTATATACATGATTTCCTTGCGCCCCGTTATCCTGCTTGACAACTACCTGTTCATTGAACTTATAAAAAGAACGCTCAGCTAATTCATAAGGATCTGAATGATTAAATTTAGCGTCGGGATGTGCTAAATAGGTATGTTCTACAGCCGGGACATTCCCTTTGTGCAGGACGTCATAAGTTAGAGATTTACTCATAGCAATAATTGTAGACGCACCACTATTCAGACCTATTTCAGCGTCTACCATCACAAAGGATTTGGCACCATCTGTCGCTCTATACACGAAATTCGGCGTGATTTCCTCAAAGGTGATGCCTGCGGATTTCACGGAATGCTGTATCATTTTTAAGTACGGTCTTGTCGTCACTCAGTCTCCTCGATTCTAAATTAATATAACCAAGCCTAATCATAGCATGAGAAATATCAATCGAAAACATATTATTGCGTTATATTAACTAACACGCAACTCCTCATACTCTTGATAAACAGGCTCATTTTCACAAAATTAATAGAACCGATGTTATGTTTAATGACTGACAGCGCTTTTACAGAAAAAATAGGTATTGATTATTTAGTAATCATCCTCTATGATAAGCTTATAAAGCGAACCTTAAAGTTATAGCGGTTAAACTTTTAATTATGAGTTTCTAGTATTATTGCTTTTAAATAGTGTTGGTATGCTCAAAAGTTAAAGCGCTTATACTTTAAAACTGAAAGGTTGGTGTGTCATGATCAATCGCGAGAACAGGCGGCAGACGTTCTATATGTATCTGTTCATTTCTCCTTGGATTATCGGCTTCCTTGTATTCGCCCTTTATCCTATCTTGTCATCGCTTTACTTCAGTTTCACTGATTATGACATTATTCATCCACCCAAGTTCATCGGGCTCGCTAACTACACAGAGATGTTTCACAATGAGCTGTTCTGGAAATCGGTGGTTGTCACGCTGAGATATACCTTCATTGGTGTACCTATCCAGCTTGCACTCGGTCTTGGATTTGCGCTATTGCTACACCAGACCATTCCTCTGCGCGGCTTCTTCCGAACGGCAATGTATTTTCCAAGTATGGTATCCGGCGTGGCTATGTCCCTGCTGTGGTACTGGATCTTCAACCCACAAATCGGGCTTTTCAATTACATCCTTTCCTGGTTCGGCATTCATGGACCGGCTTGGCTGATGAACCCCGACACCGCGCTATACGCCTTAATCATCATGACCTTCTGGACAGCAGGCTCAGGAATGATTTTATTCCTCGCAGGACTGCAAGGCGTACCAGCCAGCTTGATCGAAGCCGCCAATCTTGACGGTGCTGGACGTTTCAGAATTTTTTTGAACATTACTTTACCGATGATCTCTCCTGTGCTGCTCTTTCAGCTAATTATGGGACTGATCGATTCTTTCCAAGTCTTTACCCAAGCTTTTGTCATGACCCAAGGAGGTCCGAATTACTCCACCTGGTTCTATGTCTACAATCTCTACACCAGTGCTTTCAAAGAATATCGCGCCGGTTATTCCTCGGCCTTGGCCTGGGTGCTGCTTATCGTAGTTATGCTGTGTACCGCACTTATTATGAAATTGTCTAATCGTTATGTTCACTACGAAGGAGGCGGACGCAAATGAGTACAGTCAGAGCGCTAAGCCCCCAGACCCAAGGAACTAGACGCCGCCGGAAAGCAGATCCTGTTAAGATATTCAGCTTTATCACTTTAGTCGTTACAACCTTTCTGATGCTGCTTCCTTTGTTCTTCATGGTCTCCACTTCACTTAAGTCCAAACGTGAGATGCTGAAGTTCCCGCCCACCTTTCTACCGGAGAGCTGGCAATGGAGCAATTACACAGAAATTTTTGACACCCTGCAGTTCGGTACACTTTACAAAAATAGTTTAATTATTGCCGGCCTTAGCGTTGTAGGCACCTTGATTTCATCGGCGCTTGTCGCCTATGGCTTCGCCAGATTCAAAGGTAGAGGGAATCAGATGTGGTTCATCCTATTGTTGAGCACAATGATGTTGCCTTATCCAGCCATTATGATTCCGCAATTCGTACTCTTTTCACAAATGAACTGGATCGACACCTTTCTACCATTGATTGTGCCTGCTTTCTTCGGCTCAGCCTATAACATTTTCCTGCTGCGCCAATTCTTCTCCACCTTGCCTGAAGAGCTGTTTGATGCCGGACGCATTGATGGCTGTGGCGAAATAAGAATGTGGGCTACTATAGCACTTCCACTCTCCAAACCTGCTCTTGCAACTGTAGCTATCTTTGCTTTTATCTACAACTGGAACGATTTGCTTACACCAGTGCTTTACTTAAGCTCGTCAGATAAGTTCACACTTCCAGTCGGGATGGCCTCTCTAACCTCATCAAGGTTCCGTATTCCACCTTGGCATCTGCTAATGGTTGCATCGGTTCTAGCTATGGTTCCAATCGTTACGCTGTTTGCTGTAGCTCAGAAACAGTTCGTCGAAGGGATTGTACTTACAGGGATTAAGTAATAATCCGCCATCCGGCGGCCAAATATACTTGAAATCATGGAGGGTTTAGCTAATGAACAAGAACAGGAAAAGTAGTGCACTTTTACTTGCAACAACCATGCTCGTTGTTCTGGCATTGTCAGGCTGTAGCGGCGGCAAATCGGCGGGTAACGCGCTATCTGAAGGAAACGGTGGCTCGACCAATTCAGGAGGCAAAGCAGAAACGGTAACCATCACCCATTACACAATAGATTCAGAAGACCGGACATTTGTTGAGAAATTAATCCCTGATTTCGAGAAGCAGCATCCAAACATTAAAGTAAAAGTGGAAAAAGCACCTTATGAGCAGTTCGACAGCAAGCTGCAAACGCTAATCGCAGGCGGCAAATCACCCGATGTGACAAGTCACTGGGGTTATGGAGGTTTCGCAGAATACTACAACAAGGATATGCTGCTCGATTTGACCGATCTAATTAAAGAGGATGGCTTCAAGGCAGCGGATTTCAACATCCCAGAGAATCTGATGAACATCTATAAGGTTAAAGATCACACTTATGGTATCCCGGTCAATATGTATGTCACCTTGATGCTCTATAACAAAGACATGTTTGATGCCGCCAAGCAGACCTACCCAACAAGCGATTATGAAGATAAGAGCTGGACGTTTGAAAAGATGGTCGACGCAGCTAAACAAATGACTCTCGTATCCGATGATATTGCCAAAACACAATATGGCGTAGACTTCACTTGGTCTGAACGCGATATGCGGCCGTTATATTTTGGAGCGCAGCCTTATTCAGAAGATACCTGGACGAATGGCGGCGTGCCTTCCGAGACTTATTTTGATTCTCCTGAAGTGATTGCTGCCTATAACAAGCTCTTTGATCTCATCTTCAAAGACAAAGTCTCTCCTTCCACCGAATGGAGTAAAAGTGTAGCTGGACAGAATGGCGATCCCTTTGTTGCAGGTAAAATCGGTATGTCTATCGGGGGCTCATGGAACCTTGCAGGTGCGAATGACTTCCCCTTCAAAATCGGCGTAGCCGCTGTGCCATGGGGAGGCAACGAGAAAGTACGCAGCACACTTTACGTCGATCCGCTGCTGATCTTGAAGGATTCCAAACATCCGAAAGAAGCTTTTGAATGGATTAAATATCTGATCACTACCGAAATACAGGAGAAATCCATTGAGCTTAGTGGCGGTAACCCACCCGTCAACACCGAAGCTGCGGAAGCTTACTACAAACACTTTGACGGTATCGATCCTCAGGATATCAAAAATGTCTATGAGGGTGCTGTCAACTATGGCTTCGAATCCTACAACCATTTGATCACCAACTACTCGCAAATTAATGACATGTTCATTAATGAATTACAGCCTGTAGAAACTGGACATAAGACGGTGGAGGAGGTGATGACGACGATTCAGAAAAAGGTTACAGAGATCATTCATCGATAATATCGTTAATGTTGTCAGGTATGCCGTCCCTTTAGGGACGGTATGTCTGCTTGAAATTATACGTTTAGCGGACAGTCTGCCAACCCTGTATACTGAAGGTAGAAAACAGGATCGGAAAATCTGCCGCGAGGAGAATTAGAGATGAAAGTGAGTATTTTTGATGTAGCCAAAAAATCAGGACTATCCGTTGTAACCGTATCACGGGTCTTAAATGGGGCCGAATCGGTACGCGAAAAAAATCGCCAAAAGGTGATGGAAGCAATTAAAGAGCTGGATTACCGCCCTAATGCAGCTGCACGCAGTTTGGCAAGCGGTAAGACGGGAATTATTGGTATTATTGTCACGACGCTGCAGGATTCCTTTTTTGACGCAGTGGTCAAAGAGCTGAATGAAGTATTAGCGATGCATGGTTATTTTTCAGCCATATCCATCTCAACAGGCATCGAATCCGATGATAGCCATTATTTGATCCAAGAAGATCGTGTAGACGGTTTGATTCTGCTCTCTCCGATAGAAGAGGACAATTATATTGTGGAAATGAAACGACGAGGTATCCCTTATGTACTGATAGATAACCAAAAGCCCGAAAATGACACCTACTCTATCACGATCGACAACTTCAAAGGTGGATATATGGCTACCCGTCATCTGTTAGCGCTCGGCCATACGTCAATCGCTCATCTGTGTGGACAGGAGATGTTCCGTAGTACGCGGGAGCGGCGTGCTGGATTCCTACAAGCGCTTGAGGAAAAAAATCTTACTCCATTTGAAATTGTACATGGCGAATTCGAAATTGAAATGGGATACGATACCTGCAAGCGTTGGCTGAACGAAGGACAGTTACCTACCGCAGTATTCGCTGGCGATGACAATATCGCCCTTGGTGTCATCAACGCGTTGATGGAAGCTGGCATTCGAGTACCCGAACAGGTAGCTGTGATTGGCTATGATGATCATTACATTGCTTCACAGCTCCATCCATATCTTACAACGATACGTCAGCCTTCAGATAAAATTGGACTGGCGGCCGCAGATATGCTGCTCAGACGCATCTCTGGAAAGATGAAACGTGGAGCCGGCATGCGGATTGACCCCGAAATTATTGTCCGTGAGTCTACCGCAGCCAAGTAGATTAATAACATACACTAGGAGTGATGACCTTTGACTTACTACTTAGGGATCGATGGAGGAGGTACTAAAACCTACGCTCTGCTATGCGATGAACTTGGTAATGTTCTCGGTAAAGGCAAGAGCGGTAACGGTAACCACCAGACTGGCGCCCAGGTGGCAGCCAATAGTATTCGAGAGGCCGCATTCGGAGCACTGGCAGAAGCTGGACTCCGATTGGAAGATATCAAGCACGCTTATCTAGGGCTTGCGGGTGCTGATCGCGAGGCCGATTATGCCATTCTCCACCCCATGATACGCGAGATCGGATTTATTAATTACACCATCAACTGTGACACCATGATTGGATTACGTGCAGGGACGACTCGCCCTTATGGAGTTGCATTAATCTGCGGCACGGGCACCAATTCGGCAGGCAGAAACCCGCAAGGAGAGCACTATCAATGTGGCGGCTTCGACTACATGTACGGGGATTTCGGCGGGGGTGGCGCACTCAACATTGAAGTCTTTCGCTCTGTCATTAGAGCTTGGGATGGTCGAGAGCAACCTACCCTCTTGACCGGACTGCTGCTCAATTTGCTAGGTTATGAGGAAGTTTCTGAAATGTTTAATGATTTCCTCGATCATTGGAAACAGGTGCCTGTGCACGCTGCACGCTTGCTCTTCGAAGCAGCGGCCGAGGGAGATGCCGTAGCCTTAGAGATTCTAAACCGGCAAGGCGTTGAGTTAGGAAAATCCGCCGCTGCAGTCATACACAAGCTTGGCATGGAGCAGGATACCTTCGATGTGGTTCTGGCAGGAAGCCTGCTAACCCGTGGGGATCGCGGCTGGATTCGCGGACCTATTGAGAAGGCTGTACTAGCCGCAGCTCCACAAGCCACTGTGGTAACCCTTGCCACAGAGCCTGTAGTAGGTGCTGTATGGTCCGCAATGGACCAAGACGGTTTAACCCTTAGTAATGAAGTCCTTGAGAAAATGCGGGGATTTCAAGACTATGAATCTATCCAACAAACTAATAAGACAGGAGTGGTTGATCTTGGCAACTAATCAAGGATTAAAGATCGCAGTTATCGGTGGGGGTTCTTCGTATACACCCGAATTGGTAGAGGGATTTATTCTTCACTACAAGGAGCTTCCTGTTCGTGAACTATGGCTTGTAGACATTGAACCTGGACTCCACAAACTGAATATTGTTGGAAATCTCGCTAAACGTATGGTTGAGAAATCCGGACTTCCAATTGAAGTTCATCTTACTACAGACCGCCGGAAAGCTATCGAAGGTGCGGACTTCGTCAGTACACAGATGCGTGTCGGCATGTTAGATGCCCGCGCACGTGATGAATCCATTCCTCTTAAATATGGTGTGATTGGTCAAGAAACGACTGGACCTGGGGGCATGATGAAAGCGCTGCGTACGATCCCTGTCATTCTGGATGTATGCCGTGATATTGAAGAGCTCGCGCCTAACGCATGGCTGCTCAATTTCACCAATCCTGCAGGAATGGTGACTGAAGCTGTTCTAAAATACTCCAACGTAAAAAGTATTGGTCTGTGTAACGCGCCTATCGGTCTGATCAAACAGGTATCAGCGAAATATAGTGTAGCTGCCGACCGTGTATATGCCGAATTTGTGGGTCTGAATCACTTGCACTGGATTACTCGAATCGACGTTGAAGGCGAAGACAAGCTGGACGATATGCTTACAGAGGGTTATAGCGCCAAGAACGTGCCTGCCCGAGAGTGGAATCCCGAATTCCTACAATCTCTTCGCGCCGTGCCTTCCTACTACTTGAAATATTTTTATATGACAGATGCTATGCTCGAAGAGCAAATGGAATCCTTTAATAAGGGCATCAACCGTGCTGAAGTCGTCAAACGCGTAGAAGAAGAGCTATTTGAGCTATATGCCAATCTAGAGCTAAGCGAGAAGCCAAAGCAGTTAGAACAACGCGGTGGGGCTTTCTACTCCGAAGCGGCTGTTAATCTTATGAGATCACTCCATAACGGATCAAATGACATCCAGACCCTGAATGTTGCTAACCGTGGCATACTGAACTTCTTACCAGATGATGCAAGTATCGAAGTTAACTGTGTCGTTACTAAGAACGGCCCACTGCCTCTACCACTGACCAAGATTCCAACGATGGCTAAAGGACTCATTCATGCGGTCAAAACTTATGAGCAGCTAGCGATTGATGCTGCTGTAACCGGTGATCGTGCACTTGCCCTTCAGGCATTAGTACATCATCCACTCGTTCCATCGGTAGATGTGGCGGTTCGGATGCTGGATGAAATGCTGGAAGCCAATAAAGAGTTCTTGCCGAACTTCTTTGTCAAACAATCATAGAAAAGAGGCGTCAATATGTCCGCTAAAGCGGTTTGGAAAGGCGATGTCAATCAAGCACTATGCGCGTTTACATTTGATGATGGGCCTTCCCAACTTCCCGTTGAATTATGGCTTGATGTTTTGGAAGAGGAAGGCGCAGTGGGCACCTTCTTCTTCACTGGAGAATGGATGGATCAGTATCCAGAGAAGGCGAGATCAATCCTCTCCCGGGGTCATGTGCTTGCTCCGCATACGTATCATCATCGGCGAATGGCCCAAGTGCCAAAGGCGGTATTCTTAGAGCAGCTGAAGCTGACTGAGCTAGCCTATCAGGACGCAACAGGTCTTCCGTCTCCCAATTTCATGCGTTTTCCATACTGC
>RCUU01000248.1_pt1 | contig 30965 bp, 33 predicted proteins | sample 2166211 | NCBI WGS metagenome assembly RCUU01 (sample SAMN09932620, study PRJNA488358) | compost metagenome | feature: garden; material: soil; isolation source: compost soil in phenylacetic acid-enriched culture | place: Germany: Experimental Botanical Garden Goettingen | collected 2016-01-27
GCAAAAGATAAAGCAAAAGGCAAAGTAACAGCATCGAGGAAAATAGTGCAGCCCTACTAAAATAGTACCGCCTTCGTTCGCCAGTGTTTTACTTGTCTGTGAACATAGAAAAAGGTCGCGCGGGCGACCTTTTTACACTATGTGGACATATTTGGTTATCTTATTTGAAAGAAGCAAGAAGCCCCCGAAGCGCTGTGTCTATTTCGCTATGTCTCTCTTCAAGCAGCCAATCATCAGGAATGAATATATAATGGCAGGCACTATGGTGAAGATGACTGTATATGATTTGCGCCATGTCGATCTCATCGCGACTAACTTCTTTAGAGATTATAGAATCGTTATCCTTAACAGCCTCTATGATCCGTTCCCTAACTTTTGCTATAAAAGCATCCGGCTCGGACAGCTGCACCGAATATTTCTCGCTGAAAAGAACATCACTCCGCTTTACTAGAAACAGCTTGGACTTATCCTCACTCAAAGGCTCAAGCATGACAATCATTCGATTTTCTTCCGTAAAGCCGATCACCTTTTCCTTGTGTAAAAGGAAGTTAACAGCTTCCAGGCAGTCCCTGTATCTCGCAGCCCTTTCAAAATCGTATTGCCCGGAAGCCTCCAGCATTTTATTTTCCATATCCTCATATAGACTTCGGTCGCTTCCATTCAGCAAGCTGATCAGCTTATCCATTAACTCCTCGTACCGCTCCAGGGCTTCCCCGCCAAGGCACATGCCAAGGCATAATCCGATCGAGTAGTTCAGGCATGGCGCATTGGCAGATAAATTATAATTGCAGGCCATTTTGTTGCATTCCAGAATCCCTTGAACGGCTCTTTCCACGGAACTATGACTAGCATTATAGGGTCCGAAATAAACGGAACCGCCTTCGTCATTAGTACTTTCCGCTACCTCCAGACGCCTCATACCATTAGCCCTGCGTACGACAATATAGGTATAGGCTTTCGGATTTTTCATTTTCCTATTGTACATCGGCTTCAATCTCTGAATTAGCTGACATTCCAGCAGCAAAGCTTCAAATTCGGTATCCGTAAGCTTATAATCCAAATCCTTAACATGCTGAACCAGCTTCTTGACCTTAGGCGAATGTGACTTGTCGTTATAAAAATACGACTGCACTCTTTTCTTAAGGCTTTTCGATTTACCAACATAAATGATTTCACCGCGGGAATCCTTCATCAGGTATACACCCGGGGTCAAGGGAAGGGTATCTATCTTTTCTTGTATCATTTTATTTAACAGGTATTTCATAGAGATTGATCGCAGTTTTTAAGGTTTGGTTGATATGTTGAATGGCTTCAAATGCAGGCTCTAAGGTCTCCTCGATTCCATCCACAAATAGATCAATATGAAATTTGAGCGTTGTCCCGATCTGTCTTCCGTATGGAGTTTCAGGTGGAAGCGCAAAAGGTCGCAGCTGAATTTTATTGCCGCCTCTTGCACTATCGCGAACGAACCAGGCGAGAAATTCCAGCGAACGCAAGCTTTCCGCGGAATTGTCGATGCAGAACTCAAATTGAATAAGCACCTCGTTTTCCAGCCCGCCCTTTGTACGCAATAACGTCGCATGAGGCAAATGGGCATACGGAGACAAACCTAGCAATTCCGAATCGATAGGCTCCAGATTATCTACTCCGCTATCAATCGAAGTAATCCCTTGTAATTGAAGTATTGTATGATGAAAATGTTCAATGGCTGCAGGATACCCGCTCATAAGTGCACCTCTATTGTCTTTTGTTTTTTTGTCAGAATCATACATCATTAATTATAATGCGTGCATTTTTCCTTCTGCCTCATCCCATGCCACCGTATATCCCAGACCCTTTGCACAAAAAATCGACGAGGAGGAATAGTCTGTATCCGCATCCTTGTTGTAGCCGATTCGCTCGATAACCTCTTGCTCATTGTGGCAGCGGTCATAACCAGCAAAGGTTAATTGAAGCGTACCTTTTCCTTGCGTAAAGGCGGCCAATTGACTGGCGTAATCTATAAATGTAGCTACAGGGACCTTACCCGTCAGGGTGGCTTTATTCCCTTCACTCTGAGGTGCAGTAAAGCTTCCGTGAGCTTGTCCAATATCCGAAATGACACGGCCTATATGGTCTAAATCAACCTTGATTTTAAATTGATAATAGGGCTCAAGAACAACATTCGCCGCTTTTTCCAAGCCCTGCCTTAAAGCTCTGTAGGTAGCTTCTCTAAAATCGCCGCCGGAAGTATGCTTGTTGTGCGCCCGTCCGGTTAACAGAGTCACTTCCACATCCGTGACAGGTGAACCGGTCAGAAGACCATGATGCTCCCGCTCAAACAGATGATGGCGAACTAAATTCTGGTGCCCGACGGACAAATCATCGGCATGGCAAGCATTTTGAAACGTAACTCCGGCATTTCGTATGCCCGGACGGAGCTGCAAATGCACCTCGGCATAATGTCCGAGCGGTTCAAAATGTCCATAACCCGTTGTCTTGGTCGCTATGGTCTCCTTGTACAAAATTTCCGGCTGATCGAATGTGACGGTTAGCTTGAAACGATCGCGAATTAGCTGCTCCAGCACCTCAAGCTGGATTTTCCCCATAACATGAATGTGGATTTGCTGCAGCTTTTCCTCCCATGCTACATTAAGGGACGGGTCCTCGACGTTTAGCATTTTAAAATACGGCAAAGCTTCCTTCACGTTTACGCCTGGCTCAAAAACAACCCTGGATTTCAACGTAGGCACCATATCGAAGCTCGCTTTTTCCTTTAAAGCGCCTACACCGTCTCCGACATTTGCCATAGTTAGTCCCGTTACTGCAAAAAGCTCACCGGCTTCCACCCGATCTATTGCTTTATATTCGCGGCCATTGTACCTTCGAATCTGTGTAATTTTCTCGGTCACTGCATTCTCGGAATCGCCGTATTTTATTGTATCTCTAACTTTAAGAGTGCCGCTTAATGCCTTGATATAGGTAATTTTTGTGCCTTGATCATCATGCCGAATCCGATAGACCCGTCCCGCAAACGGCTCCTCGCTGCAATAGCTCGTTTCCGTCAGTTGATCCAGCTTTTGCAAAAAGCTCTCTACTCCGGTGCCTTGAAGCGCTGATCCGCATGCATATGGAAACAGCTTGCTGTTCTGAATCATGTGCCGCATCGTATCCAGCCATAGAGCTTTGTCATACCCTTTGTCCATATAATGCTCCAAAAGCGCCTCGTCGCGTTCGGCAATGTATTCAATCAGCTCCCCGCTCATGCTCCCATCGGCATACAACGATTCTGTAATATCACAAGCATCGGTTGTAAAACTCGTCCGAATGTCTTGCACAACCCCCTGCACATCGGCTCCTGTTCGATCCGTCTTATTAATAAAGAAAAAGCACGGAATCCGATGCTTACGCAGCTGCTCCCACACCGTTTCCGTCTGACCTTCAATTCCCTCCACCGCGCTAATAATAACGATGGCATAATCCATCGCCTGAATTCCACGCTCCATCTCGGGCGAGAAATCAATATGACCCGGCGTATCAATCAGGTAGTAGCTAGAATCTCCATAGGTAAACATCCCTTGATCCGTAAACACAGTAATGCCTCTTTGTCGTTCAATTTCATGACTGTCCAAAAAGGCATCCTTATGATCCACACGACCTCGATGCTTAATGCTTTTTGTATAATAAAGCAGCTGCTCTGAAAACGTCGTTTTCCCGGCATCCACATGTGCTAATATCCCTATCGTCTTGTTCATCGTGTATCCTCTCAGCTAACTGGCCAGTTAAAAGATTGTAAAGTAAATATAACACTGATCACTACTCACTGCACGCTATTCCATCTGCGCGCCGATGAACTCTTTATACCACGGATCTAATCGGATCAACCACTGCTCTAACTCTGACTTGCTACTGATTTGCTACTGATTTGCTACTGATTTGCTACTGATTTGCTACTTGATGTAATTCTGATGTAACCCTGTTCTTTCTCTGTGATATGCCTCTGTTTTGCTACTGACATACTGCTAATTCACTACTGATATATACTGATTTGATTTACTACTGACATATACTGATTTACCGGATACGGCCGTTCTAGCACCAACCACCTACGATCCATTTGGAGCATCATGCGATCCATTTGGTGCACCACTAGTTCCATTTGGGTACACCACGAGTTCCATTTAGTACACCACGAGTTCCATTTAGTACACCACGAGTTCCATTTAGTACGCGGCGATCCAAAAGCTGCTAAAATGCAGTTTTTTTCTACTAATACTCTTCAATTTGTTCAAATAACTGCAAAAGTGCAGTTTTTCGTTCTCATATTAGGCAAAATTCGTATTTCGTCCGGAAAAAGATGTATTTTTGCAGCAATTTTACTTGGCCCAGCACACAATTCAGAAAAAGATGCACTTTTGCAGTTTTTTCCCACCTTCTTGCCTCCCCGGTTAAAATAGCTTCAAAAAATCCCTCATTGGCTTCAGCAGCTTATCACGATCAAGCTCGTAATAAATTCTGTTATCGATTCTTTTAAAGCTGACCACCCCAATTTGCTGCAGGAAGCCGATATGATAGGACACTGTAGGCGGTGAAATGTTCAAGGCTTCAGCTAACTCCTGACCAAACCATGGACGCTCCGACAAAAGGCGAATCATCGAGATTCTGTTAACATCAGATAACACTTTGAAGAAATGAGCTTGTCTCTCTGCCAGAGCTGATTCATTGAACAATTGATCCGTATAGATTCCTAAAACGAACCAATCCTTTATTTTCTCATCATAGGAGGAATATGCGTGACAGCTTACGTATTTGAAAAAGCTCAAATGAAGGATATACCCTGTCTGATGATCCTTCAGGATATCTGTATTTAAGTATTGACTCATAAATAGCTCAGGTGTTTCCTTCAAAACAGCATTATATTTTCGCTTCACTGCTTCAATGTATTTAATAATATCCGCTTCGAAAGGAGCAAATCCTACCGTATAAAATCTGCTTAACAATAAAGTGAATCTTTGTTTGATTTCCTCCGGATTTTCAACTGCCTCAATCACTCTGGCCTTCCTGGCCTCATCCTGGAACTTGGTTTCATCTATTAGCTGCAGCAGCTTAGGCTGATTACTAAATATCGCCTTGTATTCTGAGGATTCCTTTGCTGGCAGCGTGTTTTTACATACACTTTCAATTATTTTAAACACAAATTCATCGGCATGATCCGATTGAACCTGCTCAATGACTTCACTCACCTTGTCCAAGGAGGAATTACGAACAATATATTTATACAGGATATAACCTAATCCGCTTGCATCAAAAAAATAAGTCAGCTCCTGTTGAATGTACTGAGATAGTGACTTTTTCATTTCTTGGAGCATCCCCGTAATTTCAGCATTTGGCTCTAATTCGAAGTCTCGGATCATTTCAACAAAGCCTTTATCAGTGCCTAAGGCATAAAGCGAATATAAAAACTCCATAGGTGCGCTTATAATCGGGGTTATTGCTTGCTTCAAACAAATCAACCTCTATTCATAAATCCAATACGGATTCGATTATTGTCTAATTTATCATATATAGCATCAAAGGTTAAAGTCAATTGATTTTATATCCATCTAATCAGTATTGATTTTATGTTTATCTAATGTATAATCAAATTGCGTCTATTTTGTAGGGAGTGATTGTATGATCAACAAGGAATTATTATTGCAAAGACTAGATGCTATCGGACAGAGCCTCAGCAGCATGGATGAAGCACTTCTCCTGTTAGGCCTTGGTTCTGTAGGTGCAGAATTGAACAGACTGGATTCCTATTCGGATCTCGATTTCTTTGTGATTACCAAAACAGGCTATGCCTCGCACTATATCGATCATTTGGATTGGTTGAACGAGGTCTGCCCTCTATCCTATCAATTTCGCAATGCTGATGTTGGCTGGAAAATTATGTTTGAGGATGGGATTTACGGAGAGTTTGCGGTGTTTGATGAAAATGAATTACAGCATCTCCCTTGCTATGGAGGAAGAATCGTCTGGCAAAAGCCCGATTTTCGGCCAGAAATTCCACACCTGGAGCAACCGGCTCCCAAGCGACCTGACTCTCTCGACTTTCCCTTGAATGAAGCTGTAACTAACATTTATGTTGGGCTTTGCAGATATGCTAGAGGCGAAAAAATGTCTGCAAAAACCTTTATAGAAACCTACGCCGTGGGTCAAATAATATCTACCTTGCATTTACATAAGGAGGAGCTTGCGTGCGACCTTGATCCGTATAGTAATGATCGCAGAGTTGAAGCGAGGTTTCCCGACTTTGCGGTCCATTTAAGTAAGATGCTCCAAGGCTATGACCGAGTCCCACAATCCGCCGTCAACATCTTGGCTTATATTGAAAGCATTTATCCTGTGAATCCAAAGCTGTCTCAAGAAATCAAAAATTTAGCTCTCCAATTGGGAGCTGCGCTATCTTAACTAAAGGAGAACAAGACGATGCTGAAAAACGTGCTCATTATAGGCGGTACAACCTATGATTCCATTATTTCCTTACCAGAGCTTCCCCAGCCAGAGTCACAAACGATTCATTATGCTCCTTTTCACGAAACCATCGGCTCTACCGGTGCAGGCAAAGCACTTAATTTGAGTAAATTGAACGTGCCGTGTGTCTTACATTCCATCATTGGAGATGATCTCTATGGTCAACGAATAAAGGATGCTCTTCAAGAGGGAGACGTCAATTTTCATTACGATCTTGATCCAAAAGGAACTGAACGCCATGTCAATCTGATGGATCAACAAGGGAATCGAATATCTATTTTTGTAACCCAATCCTCCTCCAATCCCCCACTAGATTTAATCAAGCTTGAGGAGCTTATTCAACAATGCGATATCGTGGTGCTAAACATTATTGCTTATACTAAAGAATTGATCAGTCTATGTCAGAAACACAATAAGCCCGTCTGGACAGACCTGCATGATTATGATGGCAAGAACAGCTATCATGAGGATTACATCGAAGCTGCCGACTATATTTTTATGAGCTCGGATTGTTTAGAGGATTATAGAAGAGTAATGTCAGAGCTTCATCATAAAGGTAAAAAGCTGGTGGTATGCACGCATGGGAAAAAAGGAGCAACTTGCTTAAACGAAGATGGTGTGTGGATCGAATCAGACATTATTCAGGATTACATCTTTAAAGATGCAAATGGTGCGGGGGACAGTTTCTTTTCAGGATTCCTGTATGGTTACTTGAATAATAGATCGATAGAAGAATGTCTGGGCCTAGCAACCATTTGTGCTGGATTGAGTATTACATCCGAGGAATTAGCTTATCCGAATTTAAGCGAGGATTTCCTGCTTCAGGAGTACAACAAATATTTTGACGAATAGATACAGAGCTTGCACATAAAAAGACAGGGGGGTGACAAACATTGCTCCTGTCTTTTTATATTACGGATGAATATCTTTTATGAAGCATCTCTTCTGATATTTCCAAAAGTAATCTCATAGTCCTTGCTCGTTATTGCATATAGATTGCTATCCTGTAAGCCAGAGTTACTAAAATAATATTGTTTAGCAAAGCCTTCTAAAACCATCCCTATCTTCTGCAGCACTCTTCCCGATGCTATATTATTCACAGAATGGGACGCTTCGATTCTATTCAATCCTACCTCGCATAACATGTAATGTATTACAGATTTTGCAGCTTCCGTTGTATAACCTTTTGACCAGTACTTTTTTGCAAGACAATATCCCAATACTGCCTTCTGATCATAATCATTCACATTAACTATACTTACAGAACCGATAAGCTCATCACCTAGTTGTATCCCCCACTGATATGTTAATTCAGACTGATATCCATCGAATACTTCTACGATATATCCGCGAGTATAACCAATACTTTGATGCGGTGACCATCGTTCATACTTGCATACATCAGGGTCGCTCATCCATAAATAAACCATTTCTGCATCATCAGGAAGTATCTTTCTTAATAACAGCCTCTCTGTCTTTATATTCTGCGTGCCTTTATGATTTATCATAATATTTCATTCTCCTTTTAATGCCTAATGCCAACTTTCATGGCGTATTACTTTTGTTACTAATATACCTGTTGTATTTTTTAGTGAGAATTCCTTTGCATAAGATAAGCATTCCTCGTAATTTCCCCATATCGCTTCTTGAAATGAATTATAAACATTGTCCGGTCTATAAATCGTATTTGTTTTAACTATTTCTTTGCCTGTATATAGCTTTATTTCTTGCAAGGCAGCTGAGAACATCAAAAATGTTGAATGGTCTATGTTTTGATTCAACCAATCTTTAACGGCTACTCCAGCTTCAACTAAAGTTAGTCTTTCCAAAATTATTAGGGTTTTATATCCCATAGGTATTACTTTTGCGATCTTATCGAAATCTATGGCATTAAATAGATAAGAGAAGCCAGAGGCATAAATAAAGTATTTTGCATCTGCATCCACATCAAAAGGGTTCCTTTTCTCTCCCTCTGGAAAATCATACGTAATGATTGGATATTTACTCACTAAACTACCTCCAGATGTTTGTTTTCTGGTATTTCAAGTTTCACAACTTATGTACTGTTTCAAAATCCCAGTCTGCTCTTAATAATGTCATACATATTTGTGGTTCTGTATCAGCATTCCTGCATAAATCAGATTCAACAAAGCCATATTTCTTGACAGATGCAATCGATGCTTTGTTTTCCGGGTGTGTAAGTATATATGTAGATTCTACGCCTAGATGTAAAAAACAAATATTTATTAAATAAGGCAGCGCTTCTGTTACATAACCTTGTCTCCAATACTCTTTCCAGACATCATATCCAATTTCCACTTGATTCTTTACGGGGTCCCAATAATGGTATCCGCAAGTTCCAATAAATTTATCACTTGCTTTATCAAACATTCCATAGCGTAGATGGCCTTTTCCTTCTGGATTCTGGTAGTGTTCGATAATACTTTTGGCCTCTTCTTTATCACAAGGGGGGTCGCTAAAATACTTACACATATCATCATCAGAAAACTGTCTGTAAATTGATTCAATATCGTGTTCATTTAATAAACGAAATTTCAGACGTCTGGATTCAAATGGTAGTGATAAATTCATTTTTGTCACCTCGATTTTTTATACTGACATGTCTAAAGGCTTGAACACTTCTTTTGATTTATACTTTTCTTCTTCGCTAAGATTTGTGGTTGGATCTCTAATAGTAAGCATCCAGCATCTCGATATCCCGGCTTCTATAAAAATGTTGCCAGTTCTATCTTCATTGAAATTCCTCCTATATATTCCGGTTCTTAGGCTTCTTCACTTTTGTGATCCAAGGGTCAAATTCCATTCGGGCTTATATTTCTTTATAAGCTCCTCTTCAATAGTTGTTATTTCTTTATTGTCTGTTAATTTATAAATGAAGAATTTTGTAGATCCTCTATTTATAGAGACTAAATTATTCAAGTGGCAATTTGTTGATTGACCGTCAATAAAGCAATTCTTGGGATGAATCTTGCCATAACCTTGATTTATTCGCTTGCCGAAAGAATCTCTACATCTTCCAATATATTTAACTAGGTTATTAACAGAATATAAATATAATCCTTTTGATTTCTTTACTTGAGGGTCTTCAATTACAAATTCTGAATATGTCTTGTCTCCGTTCTTATTTAAAAATTCTTTATAGTACAAATCGTTGTTATTTTTCAATTCCCGTAAAAAATCACCAAGTTTGTAATATAGATATGTACTGTAGTCATTCATTACCTTCGTTCTAAACTTCTCATATCTTTTATGGTTTATAGTTTCAAGCAATGATTTATTGTTCTTACGAGTGAAGACATCTTCATAAGTATCGCCAACAAATACGAGGGGAATTTCCTGAAATACGAGTTCTTTATTTAATACCGTTAGCTTCATTGAATTATTAGCTCCTAGTATTTATTAGTCATGCATTCCTTTCACATCAGGCCAAAAGGCTTAAGTAAGCGAACAGCGAACGAGTCCGACGGACTTAGGCTCGCAGGATTATTTGACTTTAGATGAAATACCCGACTCCTTCGAAATGCGTTAGATATCAATTTCTAATAATTTTCTAAATTCAATTGCTGAATCACTATCAGGTAAAATCCCGCTTTCACTTGATTGCACAAACGGCATCCATTGCCAGTCTTCGGAACCTACGAAACAGATTCTTGACCAATTATCTATTAATTCTATAAAATTTTTAGCGATAATATATCCATGCCCCTCACCATCATCATGACTTAAATAAACGATCGGATATGTTCCATCTTCATTCAAATCAAATGCAAAATAATCTCCGTTCCCTACCTCTAAAAATGCTAATTTATTATGCCACACTTTATCGTAGTCATCTTCTGGATTAGGAAATACATGTTCTATCCATCCTTTTCTTCCGGCATCTATCTCAACAAGAGTGTTAAGGCTCCAGTTAGGTGTTCCACTGAAAATTTCCCTATACTTATGAGAAAGTTTTAAATCATCAGGAAAAAACCATCGAAAACTAAATTCTGCAGAGAAATTTAATAAAACATCCCTGAAACTCTCAGGTAAAAATACACCCAGCTTTTGCTCTACCGATGCTAATTGTTCCTTAGTAGCAGGATTTTTCATAATTATTTCTTGAACTTTACCCCCGATCTCTTCTATTCGATTAGCAATTAACGCTATGCGTTCCTTTAATATTTCAAATGAAAAGGACATTTCAATCGACCCTTTACTATTTTTTGAACTTCAGGTATATCACATATATCATTTTTTGTATTTCATTTCATGTATTGTTTCTGAGTCTTAAAACTGTTTATTTCTTTTTTCATCCAAATATATATCCAAAGCTTCTATCCCACGAATCAAAAATTTGATTAATAAATATAAACTGTATAGTCCAAGTAAAATAAATAATCCATAAATTATCAGCATAATCGAAGGTAGTCACTACATCTCACCGACTTAAGCGACCAACGCGAACGACGCGAACGGACCCAACACTTAGGGTTATTTGACCGAGTTCACTTCTTCGAACTCCCCTACAAAGTGCTCTTGGATATGATTATTTAGAGTGGTATTTCGAAAGCTCAGTCCATCCAACAAACCCTGTCTGTAGATTATTTCGTTTGCAAACGCCGCTTGATAATTTACTTTATCTTCGAAATCAAATAATAATTCTTGGCATGAATCTGGAATGTTCTTCAACATTTCCTCAAACAAACATCTTTTACTTTTCATAACCTTCCTGTAGTATAAATTTTTCATTAAAATCACTTGTGCAATTTCTTCAGTTCTTTTCTCAACAAAATCATCAAAATAACTCTCTAATTCTCTAAGCATTAAATCCCCTCCAATTGGTGACATCACCAAAAAGGGGAGACCATTATGGCAACTAATAAAAGAGTCTTTACTTTACGATTAGAAGATATGAACTTTCAAAAAATAAAATTTATTGCAGACAAAAATAAACGTTCTATTGCCATGCAAATTGAATATCTAATTGAGCAGCATATTCATGACTACGAGAGGGAAAATGGTACTATTCCTGCAGACAATTAATTTATTTTTTAGTATCATTCTGGATATTGTACTGGTTACTAACGTCTTTGCATTCTCGAAAAGTCCCCGCCTTTGATAGCTCTTATCTTAGACTGGGACATTTGTTGTCTGCTGTAACTACCATTATTATACATCTGTTAACTATGGGGCGATAGCCCTGCAGTGTGAGTGCTATATTATACGTCCCGCAGGTGTATCGTAGAATTTGCACCGTTATCGGTCTTTTGCATTTCACCTGAGCATTTTTACGCTGTAATAGAAAAAGAGTACCGGATATTTCTGGTACTCTACTATATTAGTCTCATCATACAGCTAAAGAATAAAAGCAATTGCAATAAACAAATAGCTCCATTTAAAATCTTTTTCACAAATTATGTATATTATTCCTGCCAAAATAGAAAAGAACATAGTGAATAAACCGCCACTTATACCTTGTAGAAAGATATGCGTAGTACCCCATGTTATAGCTAGAAACAGCCCCCCACTTGGGATATTTTTGCTTATTGAAAATTGTTTTTCACTGAAGCGTTGCCCAAAGCTAATGCATAAAACGATAAGTGCAGATTCGCCTAAGTAATAAAAAATCTGTAACAGATATGTAATGATATTTCCTTGTGAACCATTATTAAATTCAACTACAGGTTTGAAGCCATCAAAACCAATGAATGTAGCAATTGTTATCACTACTATTAAAAATAGAATAACTAGAAATTTCTGTACGGTTAATTTATGTTTGAATGCAAAAACATCGAAATCAAATTTCTTTTTTGAATAATGTATTAACAAAAAAGAAACAGCAAACCAAAGAAGTCCTGTTAAAATAGAATTTACCCCTTTACTTAGTTCCTCGACACCTAATAAATTAACAATAATCCCTAGTATTAGCTCCACACTAAATCCTGCAAAAGCATACAGTCCTAACCACAGAAATTCAATAGGCTGTATCTTTTTTGTGTTGCCAGCATCTGACATCATTTTCCCTTCCCCTTTGAAATCAATTTTATTAGCACAGCGCCTTTATCAAGCCTCCTACACCATTAGTTTAGTTTGAATTATGCTTTTGCTCTATGATAATTTCCCCTTCACCAGAAGGTATTTCAAAACCCTCCAGAAATGAAGATAATATTTCTTCTGTTATTGTAAATGCTGCATTTGCATCGAATCGCTGGCTCCGAATACGAAGTCTTTCACGTAATTCATCAGGATGAACTTTCAAATATATAAGCTTCCACACTCCTCCTCCATCTTCAATTAACTTTTTATATTCATTCCGTCTCTTTCGTTGCCAAAAACTGAAATCGACAACCACATTGCGCTTTTCATTCAAAAGATTTACTAGTTCATTACGCAACTTTAACTCGGCTTCAGCCTTTAATTGCTCATACAGTTCAATTGGGTAATCAATTCCGTAACGACCATGTGCAGCCCATATTTCTTCATCAATGGAAAGACGTACAAAACCTCTCTTTTCTAATCTTTGAGCCAATGTTGTTTTTCCTGATCCTGCTACCCCACACATCATAGCTACTAAGGGAGCAGAAACATCTGCTTGGTTAATAAAATCATCTATTTCAAAATTGTCACTCAACTAAGATTCTCCTTTATTGTTTTTTTATTGATTTGCATTGATTTCCTATAACGTATGTGCATTCACGAACCCTCACTGGCTTAAGTGAGCGAAGCAAGCAGGTCCAACGGACTTAGCCAGTGCACATTACGTGTTATTTAGTGGAGAGTTCATCAATCGCTTGAATAGATAGTTCCAACGCTTTCATTCTTCTTTCTAAAAGTGTTCTTTGGGGGCTACCAATCTTTGACTTAGCATAGCTGCTTTCAATTGATGGAAATAAGCCAGTAATAACATTGCGAGCTTCTGCTAAATCTTCCTGAGTATAATGATGGGGACTTTGATTCCAAACGTTCTCTAGTATAGCTAGGCCGACGTGAACAGCTTTGAGTCTTTTCCTTACCAGAGTAGTATTTACACCTTTATTAGTCATTTGGGATAAGGCATTCTCGAGCTTACTAATTGTCGATTGCAAAGATTTTATTGATTCCAACTTATCTAAATTTGATACCGCTTCCATGTTAGTATTGTCCTTTCTTCGAACTACATCCACATATATCCGAACTCATCTTTATCAATCATCTGTAATTGTTTTTCAAAGTCTTCTATCGGTTCTATATCTTCTACAAAATGCCACTTATCTTTACTGTCCATCCAATATACTTTCCATTTGTTTTCATCGTTTCTGAATTGGGCGATCGGCAGCTCGACTCGTTGCCCTGGCATATATGAAGGTCTATCTTGTGAAAGAGTAATTGTGTTACCTCGAAACTTATAAATAATCGCATATTCTGACTTGAGATGCCTGGGTATCTTCTTATCTATGTAGTTATCAAGTATTTTTTCAAGTCTCTTCTTAGTAAAAGCGTCAAACGCCATGATGATCACTCCATCATCTCTTTATTTAATATTTCCTTACGCAATGATTTTGATTTCAGTTAACGTTATTATATTCACGAACTCTCACCATCTTAAGGTCTGAGGGATCGATCGCGATGTCGTTAGGTGGTGCAGAGTTGTCCCTGATTCTACTTCTCTGAAATTTCTCTTGGCGATCGAGGAACTCGATAGATGCCTGATGCGTGAATACGGTGTTATGTGAAGTCATTGTCATCTTGAAAAACTTACACAGAATTAGCTGTAATTAGCTCAACTACTTTGTTAATTGCATTATCATCGCCACACTTATCCATTTTCTCTATAATTTCATATCTTTTATCAAATACATTATTAACTGCTTCCTTAAATGAAACATCATCCATATCTTCTTCAAGTAAAATTTCACAATAGCCTGATGATTTAAATGATAGAGCGTTTAATACCTGATCTCCCCTACTCGCTTCTCTTGATAGAGGTATTAATAGCATCGGCTTCTTTAGTGATAAAAATTCGAATATTGAGTTCGATCCAGCTCGTGAAATAACAATGTCAGTCATCGCTAAAATATCTACCAATTCACTATGTACATATTCAAATTGCTTATATTCACGATAATTACTGTATGAACTATCTAATTGTCCTTTACCACATATATGAACAATTTGGAACTTATTAATAAAATGCTGCAAATTCCCTCTAAGTATTTCATTGATTTTTTGCGACCCAAGACTTCCTCCCATACAAAAAATTACTGGTTTATTTCTTGAAAAATTACACAATGTTAATCCTTTTATCGCACTACCTTGCATAAGTTCTTCCCTTATAATTGCTCCAACGTATACTGCTTTATCATTCTTTATATGCTCCTTTGCTTCATGAAAAGTCACACATATCTTCGAGGCAAAGGGAATAGAAATCCTGTTAGCTAAGCCAGGAGTGATATCGGATTCATGAATAATAATAGGTACTCGGTTCATCCATGCCCCTAAAATTACAGGTACTGAGACAAAACCACCTTTTGAAAAAACTACATTTGGCTTCATTTCTTTAATAAGTTGATAGGCTTGAAAAACTCCCTTTATTACACGAAAAGGATCTTTAAAGTTTTCACTGTCAAGATATCGTCTTAACTTTCCAGTTGAAATGCTAATGTACTCCACATTATTGAGTTTCTCAATAAGTTCTTTCTCAATTCCATCTGTAGAGCCCATGTATTTCACATCCCAGCCTTTGTCAACAAACTTAGGAATCAACGCTAAATTAACAGTCACATGACCAGCAGACCCCCCACCAGTAAACAATATTCGCTTAGTCATCTTGATCACCTCGCCAAGGATGTAGTTTATGTGTTTATTATATGTTTATTACAATGATTTCATTTAACGTTCCTGTATTTACGACGTTTAAGGGGCGGAAGGCAACTTAGCTGCTAGGTGGCTTTGCAACAACTTGCCACTTAGCCAGTAGAATGTGTCCGGTAAATCTGCTTCTCGAAATGCCTCTCCCGAAGACCAAGGGTCGAGATTGTCTCGGCCCGCAGTCTCTGAGTGATAGTTGATCAATAATTGCTCCACTGTCTGAAATCCTTAGGATTTGTTTTTCATCCAATGGTCTCCACCCGTGCTTTATTGAATAATGTATTAATCTTTCACGCACACTTGGTCTATTAAGATTCACATAATACATTTCATTCCAATCAAATATAATTTCTATAAATGAAGTCTTAAACTTTCCGGAATATGCACGAAACACTACATCAAAATTTCTTTCATTTACAGTACACAAAAATAGAATGTGATCGACATTGATTGGTCTTATCCTTTTACGAAATACTTTTATATTCTTTCATTCCTCTCAATTTGGGCTAATAGATGTTTCTATGAATATTTTGCAATAATTTCCGATAATGTTTTTGTGTTCACGACGTCCCGCCGACTTAAGGCGACGAAGTCGCCGGGCGCGATGCGTTTAATCAGTGCGGACATGTCTGCTGAATCTGCTCCCTGCCTATCACTTCTTTCGGACCAAGTGTCGGCTACAGCCGATACATAGCGTAATACAATGTGATGTGATGGAGTGTCACTCTCAGTGATTACAATAATAGTTTTCTAATCCTTCAATTCACTAAAAGAATCGAATACTTTACTTCTTTCTTCAAAAATCATAGATGCCATTTGCCAATCCTGCTTCAATAGCGATTCCTCTTGTTTATCAACTTCATCATCATTCTCAATAAGAATGCATATTGAACAGTCAGTGCCAGTGTACGAAACAAAACGGGTTGAACCAACACTTCCAATCTCTCTAACACTATCTACTAATTCTTCTCCTTCAGATATTGAAGATTCTGTTGATATTGAAAAAAGATATAGACCTTGAGGTGAATCTGCATCTAATGAGTCTGAAACATTCTTACTGGTTTGACTCTCCCCTATAAAGAAAAAATCTATTCCATCATTATTTAATTCTTCAGCAATACGATATGATCCACGCCAGGAATTGGGAATATTTAAAGAAAAGCCTAATCTAGTATTAGTATATAATGTATATCCTTCTTCTAGATCCACGTAAGAATCAGTTGCTTCCGATGCTGAAGTATCAATAGTTGAGTTAGGTTGTGACTCTATCGTCTCAATCGGATCAATGGAGTTACTGGAGTTATTAGAATTTGAGTTTACTTCGATAGATTGAGTTGATGTGCTTATTTCGTGATTAGATAATTGATTAGAACAACCAAGAATCATAATTATTGAAAGTATTAGTAGCGTAGATACTAATCTCAACATTTTCTCCTCCTTAACTTTGGTTTCACAATCTTTCACATAACGTTCATTTATTCACAAGCTTGAGTGCTTTAAAGGAGCGCAACGACTGGGTTGTCAAACTTAGCTCGCAAGGTTGATTTTCCTGACTCCGCTTCCTGACTCTTTAACTCCGGGCAATCCTAGGAGTTGTTAGGCTCTGCCGCGTGAAATAAGTGTTTGGTGATGTCTTTGTCTTCATTCAAATCAATTTAATCCCACCATAGATAAAAACCATTACTATGTACCATTTCTGCTTCTAACCCTTCGACCGTCCCTGTACCTTGATCAACCACATCCGGACAAAACTCAAATATCTCATTAGCTAATTCCCTTAAGTCCGTTTCTGTATTAATAAATCTACCTCAACCCAATCGATATCAGCACCCACGATATGAAATGGAAATTGTTCTTCCCACACTTTAAGTTTATTTATAACATCATCAGGTGAAATATCGTAATTATATCCATTCGTCCCACTATAACGTAGAATATCATATTGATCTGTACTCTTGATTACAGATATTTCATCAGGTTCTATATGGAATTCATCTCACTTCTAAATAATAAATAACCATTATTTAAAAAATGCTGTTGTTGCTTTATCAATTTAATCGCTGCTTCTTCTGTTAGATGATAGAAATCCCTGAAAAGGATTGAGCATCCCAATCAAATTCGGGAGGAGATAATTTTTGTAATTCATTTTTATTTGAATATGATTTCAAATACAAGAAGTAAGTACTAACATAAGTAGAATGAATAATAAGAATCTTTTAGACATATTTCACCTTACTTTTCTGTTTTGGTCCACGAGAATTTCACCTAACGTCTTGTATCTACGAACACGAGAGGCTTAAAGGAGCGCAAGCGACTGGTTCCGACGGACTTAGCGACGCAGGGTTGTTCGCTGAATCTGCTTACTCGGCCCACCTCTTCTTGCGAACCAAGGATGTAGCCCGCTGCGTAGATATGGTGCTATAGAATTATCAGCTACCAATAACTTTAGATTTCATTCTCTTGCTAGTGTTGGGTTAGACAAATGCACAATCAACTGGACATCCCAGGTTCTCGAAAACTGTACGCGCGGCTGTATCTACCGGCAGAAAAACCTCAATTTGCGGATATAAGCGGCTGCCTTCAGAAATCGAAACCTGTCTATAGCGAATGGGAACAAGCTCGCTGGAGCTTTTCATTCCGGCTAGTATGGTTTGTGTATGATCAACCTTTGCCCCTGCATCCGGCACATTCAGATATTCGTCCACATTATATTTCTGAACTCTATCAAACAATTTTTGATACCACGCATCATAACGCGAGAGCATGTGCTCCCTCTTGAAGGCGTGTAGCCCGTGTATGGCGTGCTCCTTCCACTGTTCAAACGACGCTTTGTCGAAAGTGGAGCGAGGTCGGATAGGCACATTGGAATTAAAATGAAAATCGATCCTATTCATTAATCCGTCATATGAACGGTCGAGAGGGATATCGAACAAATGACGAAAAGGCTCGTTAACCTCCTTTATCTCCTGTGTGTGTGTAATGATCATTGCGGGAAAAGGAATGCCCCTCATCGTTTGCTGAGCCCACTCCAATGCACGCTCCAAAGACCGCCCCTCCAATTCCGTCTGGATCGGAAGATAACCGGCTGCCAAAAGCAAATCGTTACGCTCGTCGGATGTACACTCAAGATATTCTGCAATACTTATAATCGTCTGACGATCCGGCATGCGGCGGGTACGTCCAACCAGCAGATTTTTATACGAAGGAAAAGCCTCGTCATTCAGCTCTTGTTGAGTAAATCGTTTTAAGGACGGGTGAGGTCGGTCGGCAAGCTTTTGCTGGCGTTTCATCCGTAGCGCTTCAATTTCTAGCATTGCGATTTTATGTCTGGAATTCTCCATATTTATATCCATCTTCTCTTCCTCCTCTTATGAAGTGTAATTCTGCACTTGAGCCGAACATTTATTAAAAGTATACTCCTCATTGAAATTGAAAGTCATCTAATGACACACAACCGTAAAATGGAGGAGAAAACCTATGATTCATACCATTGTTGTTGATCCACTTGCCCCATCACATTTGGCATTCAAGGAAGTTGACGCCCCGCTGGCCAAGCCTTGGGAAGCGCTCGTGCAAGTGAAGACCTTCTCTCTCAATCTCGGTGAAGTGAGAACCGCTAAGAATCAGGAAGCATCCAGCCGCCCCGGCTGGGATTTCGCCGGAATTGTTGTCGAGCCGGCCAAGAACGGCGCAGGTCCGCAAAAAGGGGCACGGGTTGTTGGTTTGCTCCCGATGGGAGCCTGGAGCGAGCAAGTTGCCGCAACCGTATCGATGCTTGCCGAAATCCCGGAAAAGCTCAATTTTACGGAGGCGGCGACCCTCCCCGTTGCAGGGCTCACGGCTCTTTATGCACTCCGCAAAGGCGGCATGCTGCTTGGCCAACGCATTTTCATTACAGGCTCTACCGGCGGGGTTGGGCTCTTCGCCCATCAGCTTGCAGCCCAATCCGGCGCATTCGTTGTAGGTACGGCAAGCACGGAAGAGAAGGCTCAGCTTGTTCGGGAGGCTGGATCTGACGAAGTGATCATTGGATACTCCGCAATTTCATCAGCCAGCAAGTTTGGACCGTACGATCTGATCATCGATTCAGTAGGAGGCAGTACATTAGCGGCGTTGCTGCCGCAGTTAGCACCACAAGGGGTTTGTATTGCGGTAGGATTTTCCTCTTCAAACATCGCAACGATCGATATGATGAATCTGGTGACTAGCGGAGGAAAAACCTTGTATAGCTTCTTTCTGGGTGAGGAACTCACTCGACAATCACCCGCGGACGATCTGAGTTTGCTGGCCCGGCTGGTTACAGATAAGCGATTAATTCCCCGGATCGAAGTGGAGGCACCTTGGACTGAAATTAACACCGTTGCCCGTAATCTCATGGAACGGAAATACTCCGGCAAAGCCGTACTTCACATATGTTGATTGTAGAAGTCTGCAACGATAGTGCCAGAAATCTAAAGACGAATTCGAAAAGAACCGGCAGCAGTACTCCCTAAGTCATTTCTAGTAGGGAGTACCGTTGCTTTTCAATGAATTCGGCTATTTCACCTTTTTATTTGGTATAGTAATACATCCAGTTTTAATCAAACACAGATACAAAAGAAAAAGATTCCATTGTTAAAATGTTCATTTTCTTTCACTGTCCTGCCCGTTAGCCAAACATGTAGCGCTTGGGGCGATCAACACAAAAGCCATTGCTCTCAATTCATTCAAATACATTCATTCCTGATCTACGTTTGTATATATGTTTACTATATTTCCATCCGTATCTTGAATCCACAACGACCGTCTTCCCCAAGGGTAAGTCTCTGGTAATTTAATGAATTTTACATCAAGTTTCTTTAATCGTTTATACTCTTCATCAACATTTTCAACTTCTACTTCAATTGTACAGCCACCATGGCCAATTCCACTTGTACTTCCAGGTGCCAAATTCTCCATCCCTTGTTTTGAACAAATATCTAGGTGATAATCTCCCTTGATACGTAAACGTGCTGCAATCTCATCTCCAACAGCCTCAACTTGTAAGATATTCTTGTAAAATTCCATTAGCCCAATTACATCTTCAGTGATTAAACATAATCCAGTAAACTTCATAGTTATCGGTCCTTTCTCACTTAATATTTTTGTATAACGTTATTGTATCTACGACACCCGGCCTTAGATATTTCTTATCTTAGGTCGGGTCGCGTGTTGTCTGATTATTCTCTATGCTCTCACACCTGACAAACAAGGGGCGAATGCCCCGTAGTGTAGATTGTGTTACGACGGGGTCCTTCCTTGCTTACGCCTTCAATGTTTTAATCATTTATTATCAGGTATGTATTCTATTAAGTCTGACAGCTTGCACTCCAATGTATCACACAGTTTAAATAGTGTTTCTAATTTTGTTGTCTCAACATTTACTTCTCTGTACAATTTGTTAATTGAATTTCGACTTCGTCCTGATCTGCCATAAGGGTTCTAATATTACACTTTATCAAATTCATTCCCCTCCTATGATCACTATATTATCTCTGAATTTTATTTTCTTCAATGAAAAGTCATCATTTCACCTTATGAAGTTATTTTTTGCTTTACAGATGACTTTATGGGTTCATATATATAACTTTATAGAGTTAATCAGGAGGTGTTATTCATAATTGAATCCTTAGAAGTTTTAATAGGACCTTTAATTCGTAGTCGCTTAGAATCACTCTACAGTGATCTATAGCCTTAAGTTTTATTGTCTTGATTTAATTCGGTTAAACGAATAGATTAAAAAATGGAATATTACAGAGCGCTGGGTTCAGAAGCACTGTGATGAAAATAGATTCAAGGGCGCGGTTCGCTACAGCAGGGTATGGCTGATTCCTAAAGAAGTGGAAAAGCCTGTTGACATGCGAAGAAGGAGGATGGACGATGGGAAATAAAATTTTACTTTTAGAAGATGATATTAGCTTAGTGGATGGATTGAAATACTCTTTAAAGCGTAATGGATATGATGTTGAACTTGTCCGTACGGTAGAAGAAGCTATGAGTTGTCTACCTGAAATTGGTGCATATGATTTACTGATTCTTGATATAACATTACCGGATGGAACAGGATTTGAAGTTTGTGAAAAAGTTAGGAAAGAAGGAAAACAGATACCTATTATATTTTTGACCGCTTCTGATGAAGAAGTGAATATCATTCGTGGGCTGGATAGCGGCGGCGATGACTATGTAACAAAGCCTTTTAAGTTAGGCGAACTGTGTTCCCGAATTCGTGCTTTGCTGCGCCGAACGGGAATATCCAATCAAAACAACCATACTGTAATGGAATGTGGTGATATTTCAATTGACCTTTTGGGAAGCCGTGTCCTATTGAGAGGAAAAACTTTGGATTTAACAAGTGCAGAATATCGTCTTATTTGCTTGTTAGTAAGAAATGTTAATCGGGTAACAACTCGCAGCACTATTTTAAATGAGCTATGGGACAGTACAGGCGACTTCGTGGACGACAATACGCTTTCCGTTTATGTACGGCGGCTACGTGAAAAAATTGAAGTTGATCCATCTCATCCTGAGCATTTAATAACGGTTCGCGGATTTGGCTATCAATGGAACGAGGTATCTGTATGAACCTTTTTCGTGATAAACAGATAAAATATTTGGGTATCTTTCTTTTTTCTTTCGCTTTGCTGATTTTTCTTTCCGGCATGGGATTGAATGCGGTACAGGAAAAGGCCATACAAAATTTATTTTTGTCACATGATAGGGCAATTGTAACTTCTCTTTTAGAACAGGGTGTTTCAAAAGATGTGATTGCCAAAGCCATTACGAGTACGGCAAACAGTCAAGAGGGAACAGCCTTACTTACTAATATTGGGGTAACAGAACATACTGATATAAGATTTCTTCCTTTGATTGCTAGGTTTCAGCAGATATCAGGATATTACCTGCTGCCTATAGGAGCGTTTCTATCTATATTGCTTTTTAGTGGGACATTTATTTTCTTATGGAAAAGGGAGCAACTTTATCTCCAAGCGCAAAAAGTAATTACCTGTTTTACAGAGGGGGATTTTTCTTGTCATATGCCCCAAATGAATGAGGGGACGATCTATCGCCTTTTTGCTTCTGTAGACCAACTTGCTACAATACTACAATCAAAAAACGAAGCTGGGCATAAAGCAAAAGAGTTTTTGAAAAATACGATTTCAGATATATCACATCAGTTGAAAACACCGCTTGCTGCTCTTACCATGTATCACGAGATCATTTCCGATGAACCGGATCATATTGAAACTGTGACAGAGTATTCTGAAAAAACAGGTTTGGCGTTAAATCGAATGGAACAGCTTATTCAAGCCCTGCTAAAAATTACCCGTTTAGACGCTGGCAGTATTGTCTTTGAAAAGGAAAGCTGCCGTATATCAGATTTAATGGGTCAAGCTGTCAGTGAGTTAACAACACGGGCAGCGAATGAGGGGAAAGAAATTATAATAGACGAATCACCGGAAGAAACGGTCATTTGTGATAAGCAATGGACAAGCGAAGCAGTTGGAAACATCGTAAAAAACGCGTTGGATCATACGGATTCCGGAGAAAAAATCCATATCTCTTGGAACCACACCCCTGCAATGATCCGCATATTGATATCCGATAATGGCACAGGAATTTCCCCTGAGGATTCGCATCATATCTTCAAGCGTTTTTACCGTAGTAAAAAATCTTTGGATACACAGGGAGTAGGCCTCGGCCTGTCACTGACAAAATCCATTGTTGAGGGGCAAGGCGGTATCATCTCTGTTCAAAGCACTTTGCATGAGGGAACTGTTTTTACGCTTTCCTTCCTTACGGAAATGTAAGCTGTTATTCACCCGATTGTAAGGTGTGCCTGTTATTCTTTTCAGGAAAGGAGGTACTTGAATGATGGAGATTTTAAAAGTACAACACTTATCTAAAACCTACGGAAAAGGTGAAAATCAGGTGGACGCCTTAAAGGATGTTACCTTTACATTGGAACAGGGAGAATTCGCAGCTGTTGTCGGTGAATCCGGTTCAGGTAAAAGTACACTGCTAAATTGTATCGGAGCCTTGGATACCCCCACCTCCGGTAACATCTATATGGATGGAAAAGACCTGTTTTCGATGAAAGAGGAACAGCGCACCATTTTCAGGCGGCGTAATATTGGCTTTGTATTTCAGTCTTTCCAGTTAGTCTCTGAATTGACTGTGGAGCAAAATATTATGTTTCCGATTCTTCTTGATTACCGTAAGCCGGAGCAATCGGCAGTGAATGAGATTTTAGAAGTCTTAGGGCTGAAAGAACGCCGTCACCACTTGCCAAGTCAATTATCCGGCGGACAGCAGCAGCGTGTCGCGATTGGACGGGCGCTTATCACAAGACCTAAATTGATACTTGCTGATGAACCAACCGGAAATCTGGACAGTAAAAACAGTCAGGATGTGATAGATTTACTGGTTAAGGCATCACGCCACTACCAACAGAGCATTCTTATGATTACACATAATAATAATCTGACCACTTCGGTAGATCGTGTATTGCGTGTTTCGGATGGTGTGCTGACGGATTTGGGAGGGAAAGAGAATGAAAAGTTATCTTGACCTTGTTCCCATCTCAGCCAAAGTCCATAAAAGGCAAAACAGAATGTCTGTATTCTGCATTGTTTTAGCAGTGTTTTTAGTTACAGCTATTTTCGGTATGGCCGATATGTTTATACGCAGCCAAATTATGCAGGCACAGATAGAGGATGGTAATTGGCATGTAGCGGTTAGAAACATAAGTGAAGAACAAGCAAAGCTGATTTCTGCGCGTCCAGAGGTAACCGCTTCTTCCTGGTACGGTATCCTCAATTTTAGAGGGGATCAGGGCTATACTTTATCAGGTAAAGACGTGGCCATTTGTGGAAGTGAAGAAAGCTGGATAACAGAAATACAAACGGATGTTATTCAGGATGGCGCGTTTCCCAAAAAGGACAATGAGGCCATGATAACAGAAAATGCAAAGACAATGCTTGGGCTGCAAATCGGAGATCAGATTTCGATAGATAAGTCTGATGGAACAAGTCTTTCATTTACCATATCCGGGTTTTCAAAGAATTTCTCTAAAACTATGAAGGAAGATTCCTACGCTGTTTCTTTGACAACCAATGAATTCCGTTCCATATATCCCGGAGTCACAAATGGTGAACCTGCGGACTATAACAGCCTCTTTTATGTACAGCTTTCCACTCATGGTAATATACAGAATACAATCAATGATATGAAATCGCAGCTTGGACTTTCAGATAAACAGGTTTCGGAAAACACAAAGCTGCTCGGCTTACTTGGTCAAAGTGGCGATTCCTTCATGCTGCAAATATATGGCTCAGCCGCTGTTTTGTTTTTACTGGTTTTACTGGCAGGCATTATGATGATTGCAAGCAGCCTAAACAGCAATGTCGCACAGCGTACTGAATTTTTTGGTATGATGCGTTGTATCGGTGCGACTCCAAGGCAGGTTATGCGATTTGTCCGAAGGGAAGCTCTTGGTTGGTGCAAATTTGCGATTCCATTGGGTGTTTCAACGGGAATTGTTGTAATTTGGGGCTTGTGCGCTATGCTGCGTTATCTTAGCCCGGAATACTTTATAGGGATGCCCGCCTTTGGTATAAGCTTGCCAAGTATCATAGCCGGTATCTGTGTGGGTATCCTGACCGTACTTCTCGCCGCTCGTTCCCCGGCAAAAAGAGCAGCCAGCGTTTCGCCGTTAGCAGCCGTATCAGGGAATGCATATTCTTTACAGCCTGTGCGCAAAGCCGCCAATACTACACTTTTCAAAATAGATACCTCCCTTGGTTTCCATCATGCAAAAGCAAGCAAGAAGAATTTTATTTTGATGGTAGGTTCCTTTTCACTGAGTATCATTCTTTTTCTCTCGTTTTCGGTTACGATTGATTTTATGCACCATACGCTTACACCTTTGAAGCCGTGGACACCGGATTTATCCATTGTCAGCCCTAACAATACCTCTTCTATCAGCAACACCTTGTTAGAAAAATTCCAGGAAAATCCGGCGGTCAAACGGGCATACGGTCGAATGTTCGCTTACGATGTGCCGGTAACGGTAGACGGGGAAGAAAAAAAGGTTGATCTGATTTCCTATGAGAAAAATCAATTTGAGTGGGCAAAGGATTATTTGCTGGAGGGTTCTTTGGATACAGTTCAAAACGAGAACAATACCGGACTGATTGTTTTTGAACAGCAGAATACCGTAAAAGTTGAAGATACGGTCACCTTGCACACAGAAAATCGTTCTGCGAATATAAGAATTGTGGGCTCGCTTTCTTCAAGCCCTTTTAACAATGCCCCTGACGTTGGAACAATTATTTGTTCTGAAAATACTTTCCGGCAGTTGACCGGCCAAACGAATTATACGATTATAGACTTGCAGTTGTCTAAGAATGCAGCGGAAAGTGACGTTGAAGAAATTCACAAATTAGTCGGTACAGAGGTTACCTTTTCTGATGAACGCGCGGGCAATCGCAGCGTAATAGGCTCTTATTACTCCTTTGGATTGTTTATCTATGGTTTTATGGCTTTGATTGCTTTGATTACCATGTTCAATATAGTAAACAGCATTGCAATGAGCGTTTCATCTCGTATGAGACAGTATGGCGCATTTCGTGCTATCGGTTTAAGTAATCGGCAGTTAACAAAGATGATTATTGCGGAGGCTTCAACCTATGCAATGATCGGAAGTGTCTGTGGCGGTATTGTCGGATTAATGATAAATAAGTTCTTGTTTGCAAGGCTGGTAACCTTTCACTGGGGCGAACAATGGAATATTCCATTCACAGAAATTTCCATCATAATAGCAATCGTAATTTTGTCTGTTATCTTAGCCGTACGGGGCCCAGTAAAACGAATTCGTGATATGTCTATTGTAGATACCATCAGCGCACAATAATATTAAATAACTGCTAAATGGCTCCGTTTAAACGGGGCTATTTTTAGCTTACGGAAGTGTAAACCAAAATTCACCTGTTTGTAAGGTCAAGCTGTAATTATAAGATTAAGTAATACCCGGTAAAGAAAAAAAAACGAAAGTGACATCAAGAACGTTGTTGTATTCACGAACCCGAGAACCTTAAGGCAGCTTCAGCTGTCGGTCGTGATTGCGGTTAGGCTCGCAGGGTTGTCCGCCTGATTCCACGTCTCGAAATGCCCCGTCCGGATCCAAGGGACGCCAACAGCCGTCCCGCCGCGTGAATACGGTGTTATAGGATGTCGGGGCTTCATCGAGTTGCTTTCAATATTTGTTCTAGTTTCGGTCTTAATTCTTTCATTTTCTCTTTAATATACGGTTGAGTACTGTCTGGCACTTCATTAAGATTATAAAATTTTGCTTCTACGACTTCTTCGCCATCTGGTTTGATATCTCCCTTGAATTCTGTACAAATGCAACCCACTATTACATTATAATATTCATGTCCGTTCCTTAATTTTGTATATAGCTCTTTCCCAGAAAATACGCCAAATAGATGCAGCGCCCCCAAATCGATATTCAACTCTTCTTTAGCTTCTCTTCTAAGACACTCTTCAACTGACTCTCCGAGATCCAATAGACATCCCGGGATGCCCCAAGAATTATCCTGATATTTAACTAATAGGATCTGCATATTTCACGATCACCACCTCCGAGAGTAGAGTTTGTTTCGGAAAATAGAAAAAGCACCCGGTTAAGAGTGCCTTGAAATGTAATAATTATGACACTAATTTTGTTCAACCAGGTATACATAACCAGAATATAAACCGTAGTACCAATAACTAGTACCTAAGTTGGTTAACTCAATTTTACTAAGGCTTAGCACACCTGACCAAGTCTTACCGTTACTATCTGTAAACGTATATCTGTACGAACTAGGTACATCGTTAGAATCCTTATACCAAGATGATCGTTGGTAATTATTAATGTACTGAGACGCTGCTGTCAATCCTACACCACTAATCTCTTGTTGTGTTGGAGATGAGACATTGGACGCAAAAATGGGAGTCGGTGTTGCTAAAAGTAAAGCAGCCATTCCTAACGAAATAATACTTTTCTTCAAAACAATCTCCTCCTAAACTATTATTTTTATTTTACCAATATAATCCTAATATTTATTTTTAATCTAATATATAACAATAATCACCAATAATGGGATAATATAATATTGTTTAAATATGTCTATAGACATAGCATACGTTCGATTCATGGAGGTGATTTGGTGCTAAGAAGAAAAAGATGAAGCTGCTCTTCGAAAATCATTGGGTGAACCCAGGGGTGAATACCCCGAAGCGTGAATACAGTGTTATGTGAATTCTTCGACTTCGAAGGATCGCTTATAAATATCTCTTAATAATCTCTTCATCCCATATTTGAACTTCAATGTATCTTTCTGGTCCGTTTTCTCCATTACTATTCCATTCTTGTGGTAATCCATATTCTTGTATTATTTCAATGATTTCATCTTTATTATAAACTTGTTTTCTATATGCTTTTCCATCAGGATAACGCATCGTAGGAAAAAGATCACCATAAGTAAAACTGATGGATTCTTTAGAGAATTCATTCCAATCAATTGAGATTAATCCTGGATTACTATACCATGACTCAAGCCATTTACAAGATTCTAATGTCATATAATGAGGGTATGAATTTCGTGGTTTCCCGCCTTTACAAATGAATTGATCTCTAGCTTGTCTCTCAAGTTCTCTTCTGATCATCAAATAATCATCATTTCGTTGGCTTGCAAATGACCTACCTTCAGTTCGAATTTGATTTGAAATAAGACTTGCTTGTTCAATTGAGAGTTTAGATAGGTTTCTGAATGGCCCTTTATCCTGCTCAAAATAATGATATAAATTATATTTCATAATATATGAAGTCCGAGCCTTCCTCGATATTCCCACAAAATGTCCTTCTCTTTAAATCCCGGTTATTATACTCTACTAAAAATTGATCTTTATAATTTATACAATATTCAATTTGTTCTCTAAAGCTCTTCCATTTTACCTTATTCAATGCCTCTTCAATTGAAAAATATCCAATCTCCAGACTTTCATCCGATGTATTAAATTGTCCTGCAATGGGTCTCCCCAAAAATAAGGTATTAAAAACCGATTCCTTAACATTCTGAAACAATCCGCAAAATTTAATGATTTCTATATCTATGCCAGTTTCTTCTTTAGTCTCACGTACAACTGCAGTGGATAGTGATTCCCCTTCTTCAACTCTACCACCGGGAATTTCCCATCCTCTCTTTGATCCATAAATTAATAATATTTCATTATTATCATTAATCACAACTGCAGCAGCAGTCACTATATGCTTCGGAGAATTTACCATTGAATTATTCCTTTCATTATTCGTGTGCTCAAATCTCATATAACGTACTTGTATCTACGAGCCCGATAGGCTTAAGAGAGCGCACGCGACCGGGTCCTAAGGACTTAGCCTCGCAGGGTTGTTCGCTGAATGAGCTCCTTTGCTTAACCCTTCTTGAGAACCAAAGGCGAAGCCCGCAACGTAGATACTATGGTACATGTTGCCGGCTTTTCGAACTATAGCCAGCTATAAATTTATCCAGTATTTACATATCCCTTCATTGATTCTTTCAAGAACTCCATTATTACTTTCAATTACTCTCCTAGATCTTAGATTAGTTTCATCACAAGTAATAAGAAGTTCTTCAATTCCAATACTCTTTGCTGACCTTATTAATTCTGATAAGAAAAGCTTACCATATCCCTTTCCTCTTTCACTTGGTCTAACTATGTATCCAACATGTCCTCCATATTCTAGTAAATTATCTTTTAGTTTATGTCTTAGCTTTCCGTATGCGACTGGCCTATCATTAATATACATCCAATATATTGTCTGTTGAACGTAACCATCAGGTAGGTTTATTCCTTTAGATATTTCAATCAGTCGAGGCAAGCTATTCTTGAATTCTTCATAATCATGATTTGTAAAGCTAGTAGTGAATCCATTCTCCCCTAGTCCTATTTCTTCAATCATTTCAAATATGTATTGATCATCTGATTCAGTTAATGCTTTTATATCAATCTTCATGTCTCATCCCACATTTCATAGTTTTAGGCGGGTTTCATATAACGTTATTGTATTCACGAAACGACCCGACCTCAGATAACTCTTATCTTAGGTCGGGTCGTATGTTGTCTGAATATTCTTCTATGCCTTCACACCTGAGAACCAAAGGGCGAAAGGCCCAGCGTAGATGTATTGTTATATGGCGACTTCTCCGACTCCACTTATTAATTCCTTTTAATCCATTTGTTAAGTACGTAGTTCTAATGTTTTCAAGTCAATAATAAAGTTTTGTTGCTTGAGAATATCCAATCCGAGTAACCCTTTATGGTTCTTTGGCAGTATACCAACATCTATTTCAATATTCTCAAAGCTTCTTGTACCTATTTCAATCCTGTCCATAATCTTTGTGTAGAAATGAACGCTTCCGCCAATCCCGTATGCTTCGTATATAGAATCCCCTGTTTCATAAGTCACACCGATTTCCTCCAAAATATCAGGACAAATTATTGTATGTGAGGACCCTGTATCTATAATTACATCATCTATTCTCAATACTCTTTCTCTGAATGTAACGGTAAGCGATGTCGTAATTAACTGTCCATCATAGTTAATTTTCATTACTACTACGTCTCACTCTCATTAATGGGTCCCGGCGAAGATGAATCACAAAATCTTGATTTGAAGTATGGTACACCAAACTCCCAGGCTCTGCTTGAAAAAATTCTTTATTAGCATCTTGCTCTGATATAGTACGAATCGGGGCAACTTCATCTACTATTTTTTTGTTGCCCTCCTCATGATAATTAAGTATGGAAACCAGAACAAATTGGTCAGGGAACAGTTCTCTTACTTCTTGCCATTTCATTCGTTCTACCTCCTACAAATTTTTCCCAATTCTATTTCCTATCTTAATTTTATCATACATATAGTTCAGTATTCTCATAGTATTTTTTATCGCATTTTTAATTATTTCGCTGATTTCATACAACGTTCCTGTATTCACGAATCCGAGAGCCTTAAAGAGCGTAGCGACTGTGTCGAAAACTTAGGCTCGCAGAATTGATTGCCTGAATTCGCTTCCTGACCTAAGCTTCTGGCAATCCAAGGGGCCTCATGGCCCGCTGCGTGAATACGGTGTTATACGACGGAATCACTTCATGAATCAACCTTCACTATGCATCTTCTCCTGATACATATTCAATCAGATCAGATCATTTGCAGTTGAATGTATGGCATAGCTTTTATATTACCTTGATAACGCTCATTTTTTCCCCTTCATAAAACTCTATCTTATCTGTCATACCAGCAGTCATCAACGAAAAGTAAAGTATTAACTCTACAAAGTTAAATATTCATCTTGTAATTAACTCTATAGTGTTAAAAAAGAAGAACTAATTTAGTTTTAATACATTAGATTCATTAGCAGAACACTTATAAGGATTCGTTTGGACATACTGTAAACTCAAAGTTATACGAAGGTTTTATCTTTATTTTTTCTACTGTATTTATGGCTCAATCTCAAAATCAGTGCTTGACAGTTAGCCAATCAGCCATTGGCGGTTGC
>RCUU01000249.1_pt1 | contig 30829 bp, 29 predicted proteins | sample 2166211 | NCBI WGS metagenome assembly RCUU01 (sample SAMN09932620, study PRJNA488358) | compost metagenome | feature: garden; material: soil; isolation source: compost soil in phenylacetic acid-enriched culture | place: Germany: Experimental Botanical Garden Goettingen | collected 2016-01-27
GTATGAGGCTGTTGCATAAATAAGCTGTTTTCCACCGGATTTTTCAGGCTTTTTGCTGCAAGCGGTGCCGCCGCTGACTCATTACAGCCAGACGTTTCTTAAGCTCACGCTCCCACTTGGTATCTTCAATCTGCTTGGCAACAGCCAACAGATCAAGGGCCATGTCAATCTGGCTGCGCACGATGTTCAGCGGATCTTCACTCTCTACGTTAATGACGTTCTCGAAAATTGCTTCCTCGTCTTCCATTACGTAATCCTGGAAATCAACATCCGTCACACCGTCGCCATGGGCATATTCCGCCAGAATCTCATATTCGTTTTCGACTTTATAATGTACCTCCACCCGATGGCAGACCGGGCAAAAAAGCAGGGGAACATTATGGACTTGCGTGCGATAATGCTTTAGGGTTCCCTTCGTTCCAACCATACTCGCTCCACAGCAAAAGCTCATTTTTGTTCACCCTCCTTGGTATTTTTACATTGGTTTCGTATATTGTATTACAAAATGGCAGTGGAGATTCCTCTGCCTGAAGCTATATATTAACGTTTACGCCCATTTTCAAACGAAACTCCCTAGTTATGGGCTGTTTGGAGCAAAAAACCCCCTCGCCGGGAATTTCTCCCGCAAGGAGGTCTTCTTAGTATATCAAAGATCGCTGCTTATGCCAGCCCGGACTTACAGATTCTTGTCGCCCGGTTTCCAGTTCATTGCGCAGAGTCCGCCTGATTGCAGGGCTTGCAGAACACGAAGTGTTTCTTCTACACTGCGGCCGACATCGTTGTGATTAACTACCTGGTACTTCAGCTCACCGTCAGGATCAATAATGAACAAGCCGCGCAGTGCCACACCTTCTTCTTCGATCAGGACGCCATAATCGCTGGCAACCTTCTTCGTGATATCAGATGCGAGCGGGAAGTTGATCGGACCCAGACCGTTCGAATCCTTAGGAGTGGTGATCCATGCTTTGTGGCTATGGACCGAATCGATGCTCACACCCAGAATTTCGGTATCCAGCGCTGTGAAATCAGCCGCAGCTTCGCTAAGCGCTGTGATTTCCGTCGGACATACAAACGTGAAGTCAAGCGGATAAAAGAAGAATACAAGCCATTTGCCGCGATAGTCGGACAAGCTTACCTTACCGAAATCTTTACCGTCGCCCGTTACGGTTTCCATCGTGAAATCTGGGGCTGGTTTACCTACCAAACGTTCTGCCATTGCTTAAATCCTCCTTTGAGTATGTAAGAAAAACAATTGTCAGAATACACTTCCAGTGCAATATGCTTTTCTTGATTAGATGAGTTGGTGAATATCTCACTGCTATGACCAAATGGTATCATCGTACAAAATTAAAGTCAATATTACAGTCATTACTTTTTTATAATTATTATAAATAAGCAACTTTCTGTGAAGTTTTTTGTTTTTCTGCGTCAAAAGGAGAACTGTTGTGTTCCAGCTTAGGCTTTGCGGATAGCCGCTACAATGAGATCGCCCATCTCCGTAGTGCTGATGGCTTTACTCTTGTCTACAGCGATATCGCTCGTGCGGTGTCCGGCATCCAGCACCTCAGCCACGGCAGCCTCAATAGCAGCCGCTGCCGCCTCGTAACCGAAGGTCAAACGGAACATCAGGGCGAGCGACAGAATAGTGGCGATCGGATTAGCCAGCCCTTGTCCGGCAATGTCAGGCGCGGAGCCGTGCACCGGCTCATAGAGGCCGTAGCTGCCTTCACCCAGCGATGCCGAAGCCAGCATGCCGATCGATCCGGTCAGCATCGCAGCTTCATCGCTCAGGATATCCCCGAACATATTCTCGGTTACAATAACATCGAAGCTCGACGGACGGCGCAGCAGCTGCATCGCGCAGTTGTCCACCAGCACATGTTCCAGTTCTACCTGCGGATATTCCGGAGCAACCCTGTTCACCACCTCACGCCAGAGACGGGAGGTTTCAAGTACATTTGCTTTGTCGACACTTGCCAGCTTATTGCGGCGTTTGCCGGCAATTTCAAAGGCTTGGCGCACAATGCGCTCTACTTCCGTTACATTGTAGACGCAAGTATCCACGGCTTCTTCGCCGAACTCGCCTTGACGGCGCAGCTTGTCTCCGAAATAAATGCCGCCTGTCAGCTCGCGCACCACCATGAGATCCGTGCCTTCCAGTACTTCCGGCTTCAGCGTCGAAGCATCCTTCAGACAGTCAAAAACGACAGCCGGACGCAGGTTGGAGAACAGTCCCAGCGCTTTGCGGATGCCAAGCAGCCCGGTTTCCGGACGCAGCTCTTTGGGATTGTTGTCCCATTTCGGTCCGCCGACCGCACCCAGCAGCACGGCATCCGCACTGCGGCAGATCTCCAGCGTATCCTCCGGAAGCGGTGTTCCCCGTTCATCAATGGCAATACCGCCAAACAGTGCCTGCTCGGTTTCAAAAGCGTAGCCGAACAGCTCCTCTGTTTTTTTCAGTACTTTCAACGCTTCTGCCACAACTTCAGGTCCGATACCGTCCCCGGCAATTACGGCGATTTTTTTGACCTCGCTCATTCCCGTCACTCCTCTGATTATCTGCTGCAAGCAGACATAGTTCTTCTGTATATTGTTGTATCATAACCACGGCCAAAGGACAAAGATATAGATTCTATGAAAGTGATAGGTGTAGCCTATAGGTCGTGTTAGGCTTGGCTGCTAATTTATTTTGGTTAGCATAGGTTGGAGGACACGCCCTAAATTATTATTTTCCGGTTTCCGCGGTATCGACCAGCCAGTCTGCCAGATTGTTGATCTGATTAACTATTGCAATAGGATCACGGTACCAGGAACGATTCTCATTCCACAGATACACGCGTCCGCTCTTAACCGGCGCAAGGCTGCCCCAGATAGGATCGGCCTGCAACTGCTCCAGGGACGATTCGGTGGTGAGTACCAGATAATCTCCGGTATACTCCGGCAATAACTCAAGCGAAATCTCCGATGCCTGTACTTCAATACGTGGTGGAGGAATTGCATGAACACCCCCTTTACCTGCAGCTTACTAACCGGGCTTTTGCTCGCATACCAGCCGCTCAGTAACTGCCGGACAAGACTGTGCAGCTCTAGCGGCTCTGCCGGGGACATTCCCCATGTTTGCTCGAACGGACTGTTCGCTTGCATTAACATATGAAATTCACGTAAAGATCTTGGGGGCAGGACAGCCTTATAGAAAATAAAATACAGCTCCATCTCCTGCTCCGTATTGACCTTCAGCTTCTTACCTTTTCCGGAGTGCAGTAAATAAAAGCTGTCAGCCAACCAAATGTCTTCGTCAAGCCAAAGCTCGCACCTGCCATGACTACAAAATATAAAAGTGCTTGCAGGCAGGGTGTAAGGCAGAAAAAGCTCACCTGCCTCTATCCGCCGCAGCCGGACATCTAGCACTCTCAGAAGCACCTGATCCCAAAGCTGTAAATAATGATCGTTGTTCATCGTCATGATTCCCCTTTGCCAATCCCAGCTTCCAGCATAGTCTCTAACTCACACTTCCCATGGCGCTGACTTGTTTGTTCCTTATTATACCTTATGGGCACCGCGATGATCTGCATAAAAAACCTCCCCTTCTTAGGTATTCATACTCGCTTACCTTCAGCGGCATCCGGTTCATTTGCTCTTGTTTCTTAAGTTGATTTACAATTGATTTGTACTCATTAATCTAACGGCTTGCCCATTATATGAAGAGGAGTTGTTGTTCAGTGCAATACGCAAAGCTTGGCAAATCCGGTATGAAGGTCAGCCGCCTTTGTCTGGGGACGATGAATTTCGGCCCCATTACGGACGAAAAGGAAGCTTTCCGCATTATGGACGCTGCGCTCGATGCCGGGGTCAACTTTTTTGATACCGCCAATGTGTACGGCTGGGGGGAAAACTCCGGGCTCACGGAAACGATTATTGGCCGCTGGTTCAAACAGGGCGGCGGACGGCGGGAAAAGGTTGTGCTCGCCACCAAGGTCTACGGTGCCATGAACGACAAGCTTGACGGCCCCAATGATGAAAGTGGTCTCTCCTCGTATATTATCCGGCGCCATCTGGAGGGCTCGCTGCAGCGCCTGCAGACGGATCACATCGAGCTGTACCAAATGCACCATGTCGACCGCAGCGTCTCCTGGGACGAGCTGTGGAGCGCCTTTGAGCTTGCCGTAAGCCAGGGTAAAATCGGCTACGTCGGCTCCAGCAACTTCGCTGGCTGGGATATCGCTGTAGCCCAGCAGGAAGCCAAAGCCCGCGGATTCCTGGGGCTTGTCTCAGAGCAGCATAAATACAGCCTCACCTGCCGCCTGCCGGAGCTGGAGGTGCTGCCCGCGTCCCAGAATCTCGGCTTGGGGATTATTCCCTGGAGCCCGCTCGACGGGGGACTGCTTGGCCGCAATGCGCTGAAGAAGATCGAGGGCAGCCGCAGCGGCGGGAACGCAGAACGGGTCGAACAGTACAAGAGCCAGCTTGAGGCTTTTGCCGAACTGAGCCTTGAGCTTGGCGAACCGCAGGATAATATCGCCCTCGCCTGGCTGCTGGCGAATCCTGCGGTCACCGCGCCGATCATCGGCCCGCGCACGCTGGAGCAGTTCGAAAGCGCCCTGCGCAGCCTGGAGGTCCTTCTGGATGAGTCTGTACTGAAGCGTCTGGATGAGATTTTCCCTGGTCCGGGCGGTGCAGCTCCGCAGGCGTACGCCTGGTAGGATCAGCTCCTAGGGTAAGTTTCAGGACGAGCCGAACTGCTGTGGCTGCTGAGACGCGGGTTAACCAGCGTTGGCATGCTGTGAAGCGGCCTGTCCTATTTTAACAAAAGAGCTGTTGTTCAAGGCAGTCATCTGCCAGGCACAACAGCTCTTTTATGCTCATCCGGCGTGCTGTATCAGCACTGCGGATGCTTTTAACGACTACTAAATCAGCTATTCTGCCGTATCTACCGTCACTGATCCATTGCTGGTCGATAAGGAAACCTTGTGGGTTCCACTGCCAAGTACGGCGGTTCCGTGATTATCGTCGCTGCCATCCCAGTTGACGTTGCCCTTCAGCGAGCCGTTGCTGGTATCGGCAGTGATCGTCGCATCTGTAACAGCCGGCAGGCCAACTATGATCTTGCCGTTGCTGGAGGCGCACTCCCAATCGCCTGTGATCGCTGAGTTAATTGTGATCTTGCCGTTGCTGCTCTTGGCATATAACGAACCGTCGATATTGCCCAGACTCATCGCACCATTCGAGCTGACCAGCTTCACTTCACCCTTCACATTCTGCACAGTTAGTGTGCCGTTGCTCGTATGCGCATCCACACCTCCGGCTACATCATGAATGTCCAGCGTGCCGTTGCTGGTATCCACGTCAATACCGGATTGCAAAGTGCCAGCTTCAATCGATCCGTCACTGGTTTCGACTTCCACCGCAAGATTGCTGGGAAGGCTGACATTTAAATAGGGGGCTTTGAAATTGAACCCAATATGAATATTCGACAGCCAGCCCGAATCTCCGTCCAGCTTCATGGTTAAGGTGTCTCCTTCGGCAATAACGGTCCATTTCTGCTCCAATGCGCTGGAGGCTTCATTTTCCGAGTCTCCCGGCAGTTCAAGCTTCCCTTCATAGTCAAGTGTACTGCCTTCCACTCCATTAAGCTTAACCTTGCCGTGCGGCAGTTCAATCTTCACAATTTTGATCCCTGCCTGCACATCCACTGTTCCATTTACCGGCACAAGCTGGGTTTTGCCGAAAATCCCGCTGAGCGAACCATCAGCCAGCACCTTCTGGGCTCCGCTGGCGGCAACCAAAATTACAATCAGGACAACAGCCCAGCCGCTTACACGGGTTTTGGCATCGGATTTGATGAATATCCGCAGCAGTGTCTCCAGCCCGAACAATATAAGCAGTGCAGGCCAGAGATACCCCAGCGCCTGGTAAGTAATGACATCAAATTGGGCCAGTGCGATGATAACGCCCAAGATGATGCAGCCCAAGGCTGCAGTAAAACTGCCGATCTTCCATCTCGCCATTGTTCATTTCCCCATTTCTCTATACTTTTGGATTTTTCTTCAGCATTCTCAGCCCGTAGCCGATCAGGCCCAGCGACAGCAGAATGGAGCCGATATTCATATCGGTAAGCAAATCCCAGAGCCCCGGGAAGGTGGTAATGACCAGCAGCAGAATGCCCGCAGCCACACAGCCGAAACCGACCCAGACCGGATTCACATCATCGTTCGGATAAGCCGGACTGGCAGGCATCCCCATGCTCCAAGGCGCCCCGTAGCTGTCCGGGTGGAACATCATGCGTTCATGCTCTTCGGCGGATATTTTCATCCAGGCTGCTTTTTGGAGGGCATCAAATAACTGATAGAACCATAGAGCAGCCAGAGCGAACGGGAAAACAGTCGGCATGGAGGGGATAAAGATAATACATAAGGATGCTCCAATCATATACTCAAGCCCCAACTTTTTGAAGCCTAAATATAGATGCCCGAGTCCCGGTACCATCGCCAAAAGAAAGGTTAGCCAGCGTCTTTTTTTAATCATGTAATATCCTCCTATTTGAAGTTGCTAATTGATTCATTTATTAACACTGTCAGGGTTAAGCCAAGCGCTGACGGATGTAGACATATGCCCGTTAATCTCAGTAATGCCGTAAGCCATATCCTTGAACACACCAAGCTGCAGCAGCAGGAAGGTCAAGCCGACCGCGACACCATAATGCACCCAGGAGGTTCTGGGAGCTGTGCGGCGTCTTACCGTAGTTGCTCTGACTGCCCGTTCCCGGCGTCCTGTCTCCAGCTGTTCAATTTGGGCCATCACATCGGCAGTGATATCGGGAACATCCAGAAATTCCAAAGACTCCTGTCCGCCCTCCATCTCATTCCACAAGGCTGACATTTCTCTGGCTTCCTCCAGCCACTGTGCGCAATCGGGACAAGACTCGATGTGCAGACGGATTCTCAGCTCCGCTTCCGGAGACAGCAAGCCTTCGATATAATGCGGCATCCATTCTTTTACTGTTGCACAATTCATCGCCATTCCTCCCCGTTTTTACGCATCATCTGTCTGGCCCGATACAGCTGTGACTCTACTGTTTTTACTGAAACGCCTTTCTGCTCGGCAATCTCCTGATAAGAGTGTCGCTGAAAATAATACATCTGCACGACCGACCGGTACGGTTCCGTGAGATGGTTCAGATTCTCGCCCAGCTCCTCCGAAGCTTCCTTGCGGAGCAGTGCATGCTCAGGCGTTTGCGATGTCACCCAATCATTCTCTGTGTAATCCGCCGTACTGCGGTGCCGCCATTCCCTGTCATTGGCCCGTTTCCAGTCCAGACAGGTCCGGTAAGCAATCCGGTACAGCCATGTGGAGAATGAAGATTGCCCTCTGAAGGAAGGGAGCGCCTTATAGGCTTTGATGAAGACCTCCTGGGCCATATCCTTGGCGGACTCAGGCTCACCAGTAATCTTGATGCACACTCGGTATACCATGCCCTGATAACGTTCCACCAAATGCCCAAAGGCCTGATGCTGCCCGTTCAGCACGGCTGAAATCCACTCTGCCTCTTCCAGTTTTCTCCCCTCCTTCAGCTACATAATATTAGACGCCGGGCCTCTGTCTTCCCCTGCAATGTTTTCAAACTATTTTTTTGATCAGACAGAAAGCTCAGTTCTTGAAGGAAAAGCTGGCTTCCTGTCGAACTTACATAACAAGTAAACGGAACATCTATACATAGAATACTTATTTTTATCCTAATCACTCTGCATAATTATAATACAAAAAGAAGTGGTGAGATCGGAATGATACAGGCTTTGCTGGTGGATGACGAAAGGCTTGCCCTTATGAAACTGAAGCTGATGCTGGAAGAATTGACAACGGTTAACATTCTGGGTGCCTATACGGACCCGGTCGAAGCAGTCAGCATAGCATCAAAACTGGTACCTGACGTGATTTTCCTGGATATAGATATGCCTGAAATGAATGGATTACAGGTTGCGGAAGCGATGCAAAGCCTATGCCCCCGCACAAGCATTGTGTTTGTGACCGCTTATAACAGCTATGCGGTGGAAGCTTTTGAGCTGTACGCCCTTGATTATGTGCTGAAGCCGGTCCGGCGTGACCGCCTGCTTAAGACCATCCAGCGGCTGGAAGAACGGTTCGGCAAGGAGCAGAAACCTGTCCAAAAGCCTGAACATAAGATTATGATCCGCAGCTTCCAGTCATTACGTTTTGAGCGCGGCGGCCAGCCGCTCCCGGCTATCCGCTGGCGCACCTCCAAAGCACAGGAATTATTCGCCTATTTATTTCATAACCGCAACCGTTTTGTCAGCAAGGACAGCCTGATCGAGCTGCTCTGGCCGGATTTCAATCTCAAAAGAGCTTCAACTCATCTATATACAACCATCTATCAGATCCGGCAAAGTCTGAAGCAGGCAGAAATTGAACTGCAAATCAATAACGCCAGCGGCGGGGAAGGCTATACTTTGGAGACAGGCTCCTTGCTGATTGACTGTTATGAATGGGAAAAGGGCATTCTTACCCTGGGGTCTATAAACGATGAGAATTACGAGAACCATCAGCGCCTGTTCTATTTCTACTCGGGTGATTATCTGAACGACTACGATTATTTATGGGCCGAGAGTGAGCGTCAGCGTCTTCGGACGATCTGGCTGCATCATGCAATGGGAATGGCTGAGTTTTTCACCACCAGGGGAAGCGTTCCCGAAGCGGTAACGGTGTATCAACGGGTAGTTCAGCTTCAGCCTTATTTTGAACAAGGCCACTTGGGGCTTATGAAGGTGTATGACAGCATCGGAGAGCGTTCCGCAGTCGAGGAGCAGTATCATTATCTTGCAGACCTTCTGAACCGGGAACTGAGCGTAGATTTGCCTGATAACATCAAGATCTGGTATGAGGGATGGAAGCAGCATAATTTCAAAAGCCTGTAGAAGCTCTTCTGCAATAACCAAGCTATGAGGACTTATATTGGACTGGTATATACACATTGAAATACACCCGGGGCTGGTGTGCTCCCACGGGTGTATTTGGCATGATTTTTGATGTTATGGGTTATCTCGATTTCTTGTGACCCTTGAATCTTCTGGCCATAACAGCGCCCAGAATCATTAAGCCGCCGCCTGTCAGGTAAAGCGGCAATGGGCTGTTCTCTCCGGTCTGCGGAAGTTTGCCAGGCAATCCATTCTCCGGTGTGTCGGTTACAGTCCCCTTCGGCACTTCATCGACCCCTACCTCAATCGTTACTTGCGAAGGCTCTTTAACAATACCAGGAATCCCTCCCAGCGGAATCTCTCCATCGATAGGCACATCCTCAACGGTGGTGGCTGTTGTTGGTTGCGGAGCAGCCGGTGTGCTGCTTACCACTGGCGTCTGTACCGGTGAGGCAGACGGAGTCGCCACTGGTGTCGCTGTCGGTGTTGCCGATGGCCCAGGGGTGACGATTATTCCCGGTACCGATGAAGTCACAGGTGTCGGCGTCGAATAGTCTATCACTGGTGACGCAGCCGGTGTTGCCGTTGGCGTCTCAACTGGCGTTGCTGTTGGTGTTACGGTCGGTGTTGGCGCCTCTGTCGGCTTTTCTGTCGGCGTTGGCGTCTCTACCGGCTTTTCTGTCGGCGTTGGCGTCTCCGTTGGTTTAACGGTCGGCGTCGGTGTTGCTGCTTTTTGATTAAGAACTTTTAACTCTTTCTCTGCCGCTGTTGTTGAATCAAAAGTTACAGGTTGTTTACTCGAATCCAGAATATATCCTGACGGTGCAGCGATCTCTTGCAGCAAATAACTGCCCGGCCACAGATTGTTAAATACTGCCTCGCCGTTGGCATCCGTCGTAAGGGTATTAAAGAGCACTTCGCTTGAGCCTGCTTTGCGGTACAGCGCAAAGGTTGCTCCGCTCAGCTTCGATTGATTAGCACCGTCCACTTTGATGATTTTCAGTGCTTTTCTGGTGCCTGTGCCCACTCCATCCGCTGAAGACAAGGCAACCGTAATCTCTTTGGTGCTAGTTTTCGTAATGGTGGTGGAATTCTTGCCGCTCAGCCCGACTTTGTTGGTCACCTTATCGTTATTGTTTGCTACAATCAAGGATTCGTACTCCAGAATATAAGCTTTTTCAATAGGTGCTTTGAACTTCAGCACGAACTGCTGTTTTCCGGTTTCCAGGTCCGTAGTGATCACCAGTTCATAATCTTTCCCCTCAACCAGAGGGGTTCCAGCCTTAGTCACATCTCCGGCAGGATTTACCTCAGTCGGATAAAGCTTGAACGAATCCTTGAGCAGGATTTGATTATCGCTGGGATCATCAGTAACCACTGCATCTTCGATGTACGACTGGCTGTAGTTGATGTTGATAGTCCATTTGATCCTGGTATTGCTCTGGGTGCCGCTTTTCTGCACAAATTCGTTAGCCTTGGGAATCGTCAGCGAAGCGGTCAGATCCTTAGATTCCGCCTTGCCCTCATTGTACAGGTTCGCAGTATTCGGAATTGTATTGCTGTCGACCAATTTCCCCTTCAGACTTGTTTTGAAATGGATAATGTATGCGGAGCTGATCTCATTTTTAAACGTTACTTTCAGCAGTTTCGCGGTTTCATTATAAGTGACTGTATAATCCGTGTTAAGCGCCAGTTTGGCTGTTCCCTGACTGTAGTCGCCGTTTTTGGCCACAACCATATTGTAGATTTCAACCGAACCCGGAACATAGATCTGGCTGCCTTGCAGTGTGTCGGTTACCTCGGCGCTGGCAAGCGTGTAACGGTTATAATTGACCCCTACAGACCAGGTGATCTCCTTGTCGGCCGCATTATAGGAGCCGTTTTTGTAGCCGTTGGCTTTCTCTGCCGGTTTAGGATCAAAGGATGCGGTAACTGTCTTGGTATTCACATCAGTGGAGCCGGGTTTGGTCCATTCCACCGTCGCTTTGTTCACAAACTTGGCATCCGTCGTCAACCAGTCGGTGTTGAGCCATTTATTATCAAACTTTGTTTCATAAGTAATGGTATACGGTCCGGTAATCTGCGAATCAAACTTCACATCAAAACCGGCCTTCTTATCAAAATCTGGAATCGAAAAACCCGTGGTAATGACGGTATCACCCTTCTTGACAACGATGCTTCCAGGGATGATTTCCAGCCCTTTGTTAGGGAAAATATCCTTGACCACCACATTATCCATCGGGTATCTGTCGGCATTGATGGTCACGGACCATTTGACTTTTTTATTGATATAGTCAATCTCACTGCCTGGCAGCGTTTTGGCAATGATCACCTGTTTGATGCCCCGTGTACCGTCTACAGTAGTACCTCCGGAGGTAACAGAGTTCGTGATAGTTGTATCCTGTTCTACGCGGCCCGTGGCTTGGGTCTTGTATTTAATTTTGTAAGCACTGTTGATGTCATTGTTGAACTTCAGCTCAAAGCCATTTTTCCCGCTAGGTGCAGCCGAAGGGGAGATCAACGTATAATTGCTCTCCGGTGTTCCGCCTACAGTTCCTCCGGCATCTGTCAAAAAGTTAACCGGGAAGACCTGCAGAGAATCTTTCAGCAACTGCTGTGTGTTGTCAAAATAATCCTTAAGCACAGCATCTGCCTGGGCAATCGGCATTTCATTGTAATTGTAATTGATCTCCCAAGTCGTAATCTGTGTTACAGGGTCGTATGCACTGGAGGTTTTCTTCAGAGGCGTTCCATAGCTCACATTAACCGTTGCTGATGCCTTCGCGGCTGGCAGCCCGGTACCATTTAAGGATGCTTCATTGATGAAGCTCTTTTTTGAAGCGTCTGTAATGTCTGTAGTAAATTGAATACGGTAGGCCCCCGTTATGGGGGATTGGTTAAAGGCAACATTCAGATTTCCCGAAGGAGCTATCACTGTATACAGAGAGGAAGGGACCTCTGCTCCCTGTGTTGCCGAGCCGTCCAGCTTCACGTTCAGATCATACACTTTTACATCCAGCAGATTTGTTAAAGTAAGTCCAGCCGGGATGACATCCGTGACAGCGGCGTCATAGACACTCGACAGCACCTTGTTCACGTCCACCGTCCAGACGATTTGCTTCGCGTTCAGACCATCCTTGTTGGTGCCCGAAGGCTTGCCGCTTTTTTCAATGAGAGAAGTGTTATCAGGAACAAACTCAAGCGTTACAGTCTGGTTGCCTCCGTTAACCGGAAAGACGATATGCTGTACCGTTGTTTCGGTAAAACTGGCTTTATCAAATTTCGTGTTGATCGTGAAGGAGCCATGCACGCCAAAATATTTATCAACATCCTGGCCAAAGGTCATGACAACTCTATTGGGCTTGCCCTTCAGCACATCAAAATGCCCCAAAGTCAAGCCATCCGCCTGCAGCGGTGTCCCTATAATGTCACTGGCCAGCACAAAGTGGTCCGGCAGCTCAAAACTGTAGGTATCCCCTTCCTGGTAAGTATTATCCGGCAGTTCCCAATCATAGGTAAGCTTCACTTCAGCACCTTGCTTGTAAACCACATCTGTGACGGGAACTCCGTTATCATACACAGCCATAGTCACACTGGTAATGATATTATCCGTAATTTCCGCAGCATGAGCTTTTGTATTGAAGCCAAACCCGTATGCACCTTGTACAATTATTAGAAGAACACTAAGTATGGCTGCTATTCTTTTTTTGAGCATCGTTGCAGTTACCTCCTTTTCACATTCTACAATTTTGATGTTTTTGGTACGCTTCTCCTGTGCTTATTTGATTGTAATTCCCCCTCATGAACAATTTCTGAACAGATCTATACAATTCGCTCCACACCATTGCCGTTTTCGTAAATATGTTTAAAAAAAACAAAAAAAGCCGTCCAAACCATAGACTCCCTCTACGGTCTGAACAGCTCAATATAAGTAATATTCTTCAAAAGCAAAAAGGTGTGCGAAACGCTTATCTAATATGATACTGACGGTTTTACAGGTTGGCGTGATCACGCTTTGTATAGGTTTTACGCTTCTCCAGCAGTTTGTTCAGCGCATTCAGATAAGCTCTGGCACTCGCCTCCAGAATATCGGTGCTGAGCCCGCGGCCCTGCGCTGCAACCTCGCCCTGGGACAATACAACGTGCACCTCGCCCTGCGCATCCTTGCCTCTGCTGACTGCTTTGATAGAATAATCCCCCAGCGTAACTTCCTCACCGGTTGCCTGGTCAATGGCGTTGTAAATGGCATCAACCGAGCCATTGCCTTCGGCAACCGCAACGATCGGCTGCGTCTCCGGCCCGTTAATCGTTATCTTCGCTGTTGGCGTAGCCTCATTGCCGTAAGTAACATAAATCGTCTGCAGGCTGAAAACCTCTGGAGTATCGATCAGCTTTTCTTCCAGCAGCGCCAGAATGTCCTCATCGGAGACTTCCTTCTTCTTATCTGCCAGATCCTTGAATTTGGCAAAGGCCGTATTCAGCTCTTCCTCCAAAAGATCATAACCCAGATCGCTAAGCTTGTCGCGGAACGCATGACGTCCGGAGTGCTTGCCAAGCACCAGCTTGCTCTCTTTAAGCCCGATGGTTTCAGGTGTCATGATTTCGTAAGTGGTCTTCTCCTTCAGCATGCCGTCCTGGTGAATCCCGGACTCGTGGGCAAAAGCGTTGGCACCCACAATCGCCTTGTTGCCGGGGACGACCATGCCGGTCAGCTTGCTGACCAGGCGGCTGGTACGGGAGATTTCGGAGAGCACCAGCGACGTCTTGGCATCAAAAAACTCGCTGCGTGTCTCCAGCGCCAAAGCCACCTCTTCGATGGCGGTATTCCCGGCACGTTCGCCGATACCGTTGATTGTGCCTTCGATCTGGTCGGCACCATTCTGAATGGCAGCGAGCGTGTTCGCAGTAGCCATACCCAGGTCATTATGACAGTGGGCGCTAAGCTGAACCTTCTCAATATCCGGCACGGTGTCCTTAAGAAACTTGAAGATCGCACCATATTCAGATGGGTTCAGATAGCCGACAGTGTCCGGAATATTAACGACATTCGCACCTTCCCGGATCGCCATTGCCACCATTTCAGCCATAAAATCGCGCTCGGTGCGGCCCGCATCCTCAAGTGAGAATTCCAGCTTGGAGAAATATTTTTTGGCATAACGGATGGCCGCCTGTGCGGTCTCCAGCACCTGAGCCTTTTCCATACGCAGCTTATGCTGCCGGTGAATCGGTGAAGTCGCCAGGAACAGGTGAATGCAAGGATCCTGTGCCCCTTGAAGTGCTTCACGAACCGCATCAATGTCACTCTCTCTGGAGCGGGAGAGGCCAATCAGCGTTACATTCTTCACAGCTCTGGCCACGGCATTCACTGCAGCAAGATCTCCTGGTGAAGCCGCGGGAAAACCCGCCTCCATCCGGTCGATTCCCAGCTTCTCAAGCTGGTAGGCGATCTCTACCTTTTCCCTTGTATTGAGGTTCACACCCGGCGACTGCTCTCCGTCACGCAGCGTCGTGTCGAACACATATATTTTCCGCAAAGCTGAGCACCTCCCCAAAAAGATTGTGCTGAAACCCTCAAATGCGGCCCGCAAAAAAATACGGCCGCATCTGAGAATCACACTATAGTACGTTCATCATTGTAATGATATGAATCTATTTTTTAATCCAGTGCATCATTTCACGCAGCTGGCTGCCTACTACTTCAACCGGATGAGCGGCTTCGTTGCGGCGGGTAGCAGTCAGGAATGCACGGCCGGATTGATTCTCAAGGATAAAGTCGCGGGCGAATTTACCTTGTTGAATATCGCTGAGCACTGCTTTCATTGCTTTTTTGGTTTCATCGGTAATGATGCGAGGGCCAGTTACATAATCGCCGTACTCGGCAGTGTTACTGATGGAATCGCGCATAGTGGCAAGTCCGCCTTCATAGACAAGGTCAACGATCAGCTTCATTTCATGCAGACATTCGAAATATGCCATTTCAGGAGCATAACCTGCTTCAGTAAGCGTCTCGAAGCCAGCTTTGATCAATGCGGATACGCCGCCGCACAGCACTGCCTGCTCACCGAACAGATCGGTTTCGGTTTCTTCACGGAACGAAGTTTCGATAACTCCCGCACGTGTACAACCAATCCCCTTGGCATAAGCAAGGCCAATGGCCTGGGCATTGCCTGTTGCATCCTGTTCAATTGCGATCAGGCCGGGAACACCGAAGCCTTCAACATAAGTGCGGCGAACCATGTGGCCCGGGGATTTTGGTGCTACCAGCAGCACATCCGCATCCTTAGGCGCTACGATTTGACCAAAATGAACGTTAAAGCCATGGGAGAACATCAGCGCCGCACCGTTTTTGAGGTTCGGTTCGATTTCATTTTTATATACGGATGCCTGAGTTTCGTCCGGCATCAGAATTTGCACTACATCCGCACGGGATACTGCTTCAGCTACCGGCAGCACTTCAAAGCCGTCATTTTTGGCGGTTTCGAACGATTTGCCTTCGCGCAGGCCGATGACAACCTGAAGACCGCTGTCACGCAGGTTCTGTGCCTGGGCATGCCCTTGGCTGCCGTACCCGATTACTGCAATTGTCTTCCCTTTTAGTACACTAAGTTCTGCATCCTGTTCATAGTACGTTGTCACTGCCATTGTCAATATCCTCCTTTAATTTGGGACCCATCGTAAAGAGCGGGTGCTTCAAGAGAGCCTTCAGGGTTGAAGAATGGACCGGCTGCTCTTCAAGCCCCCGCTCTTTCGCGGGAATTGCCTTACCATCATCTTATCAAATTAATGCAAACAAGCAGCAATTCGTTAAAGCCGTAAATTATAATAATCAGGCATTTCCCCGAATCATTGCTGTAACGCCAGTACGGGACAACTCTTTGATGCCATAAGGCTTGAGCAGTTCAATCATTGCATCAATCTTCTGGGTATCCCCAACCACTTGCACCAGCAGGCTGGTTGTCCCTATATCCACTACGGAAGCGCGGAAGGTTTCAACTACCCCCATAATTTCGGGACGTTCCGCAGGTTCCGCTTTGACCTTGATCAGTGCCAGCTCACGGGCAACCATAGGCTTGGAGCCAAGATCCACTACCTTGATCACATCAATAAGCTTGTAGAGCTGCTTCTCGATCTGCTCAAGAGTGTGCTGGTCGCCCAGTGTAACAATAACCATCCGGGACAGACCGGCCTCTTCGGACTGCCCGACGGTAATGCTCTCAATATTGAAGCCCCGGCGGCCGAACAGGCCTGACACCCGCTGCAGCACACCTGGCTGGTCATTTACAAGCACAGCAATTGTATGTCTCATCACTGTCATTCATCCCCCATCAGCATTTGATCGATGGTTGACCCTTGAGTTACCATCGGGTAGACATTCTCGTCCTTAGGAACAACGAATTCTACCAGAACGGGTCCCGGCGTTTCCAGTGCTTCTTTCCACGCTGCGCCTGCTTCTTCCTTGTTCGTTGCCCGAAGTCCTTTTACCCCGTATGCTTCTGCCAGCTTTACGAAATCCGGGCTGCCTGCGAGGTCGGTATAGCTGTAACGCTTCTCATAAATGAGGTTCTGCCACTGCCGGACCATCCCCAGAACCTCGTTGTTGATAACTACAATTTTGACCGGGATTTTATGGATTGCACAGATCGCAAGCTCCTGCGAACACATCTGCATGCCGCCGTCACCGTTAATGGAGACTACCAGCCGTTCCGGATACGCCATTTGCGCTCCGATCGCCGACGGAAATCCGAAGCCCATTGTTCCAAGTCCCCCGGAAGTAATCCATGAACGGGGATGATTGAACTTGTAATACTGTGCAGCCCACATCTGGTGCTGTCCAACATCCGTAGTAACAATAGCCTCACCTTTGGTGGTGTCATTGATCATCTGAATTACCCACTGCGGTTTGAGCTCAGTCTCGGAATCGTTGTAGCGAAGCGGGTAATCCAGCTTCCACTGGGCAATCTGTGTTCTCCAGGCATCGGCACCCGCTGCACGGGTCACTTCAGGAATCAGCAGCTCCAACACTGTCTTAACATCTCCGACAATCGGAATGTCAGGCGACACGTTTTTGCCGATTTCCGCCGGATCGATGTCGATATGAACGATTTTCGCTTTTGGCGCGAAGCCATCCAGCTTGCCGGTCACACGGTCATCAAACCGGGCACCGATGTTGATCAGCAAATCGCATTGCTGAATAGCATTATTCGCTGTATAAGTTCCGTGCATACCGGGCATTCCCATCCACAGCTCATCCGCACTCGGATAACAGCCGAGTCCCAGCAAAGTGGTTGTAATCGGGATTTCTGTCCGCTTCACGAATTCATACATTGCTTCATGAGCTCCGGAGTAGATTACCCCGCCGCCTGCAATAATGATCGGACGTTCCGCGGCCGAAATGGCCCGAACCAGCTTATCCAGCTGGAGCTTGTTCGGAACCGTACGCGGGTTATAGCCGCGGAGGTTAACGCCCTGCTGCTTCGCTGGACTGTACAAGGTCATGGCAGCTGATACATCCTTCGGAATATCGATCAGTACCGGACCTTTACGGCCGGTGTTCGCGATATGGAAGGCTTCATGAATGATGCGCGGAAGATCTTCAACATCACGTACCAGATAGCTGTGCTTCGTAATCGGCATGGTAATTCCTGTAATATCCGCTTCCTGGAAAGCATCAGTTCCAATCAGGCTGGAGAAGACATTTCCGGTGATTACTACGAGTGGTACTGAGTCCATAAACGCGGTTGCGATCCCGGTTACCAGATTGGTTGCTCCCGGACCGGAGGTCGCAATGCATACGCCAGCTTTGCCGCTTGCTCTCGCATAGCCGTCAGCCGCATGAATCGCGCCCTGCTCATGCCGTGTAAGAATATGTTTGAAATCATTGAAGCCATGAAGAGCATCGTAGATGTACAATACCGCACCGCCCGGGTATCCGAAGACGGTATCTACCCCTTCCATTACAAGGCTGCGCAGCAGGACTTCGGAACCCGTAATCACCTCTGGATTCTTCCATTTCTCACGTAACTGCTCTATAGACCGCACTTCCGGTGTTTGCGCGCTCATCAGTATTCCTCCCTTCAATAGTGGACATTCAATATGAAAATGACAGACCGTCCGTTAATAACAACAGTTAAGGTTCCTGACAACAAAAAAACCTTCCGCCTCCCACGCGCAGAAGACAGCGCGTGAGGGACGAAAGGTTGAACTTCCGTGGTACCACCCATGTTTGCATTGCATCTCACGATGCAACACCTTATCAGGATACAAAAATCCATCGATGTAGGCAGGGCCCAAATCTTTGTAACCTGAAGTCCCTAACGCGGACCAAACGATTCCCCCTAATAATTCCACCACTCTTGCCGGTGGACCTTTCAGGAAAACAGCTCCGAGGTGAGCTCGTATATAAGGGATTCTGGTGGAGGTTGCAGCAATTCCTCTCACTCTCTGAGCAAAAGAGCCCTTAAAACTTCGTCCTCATCATTGCCGATGCATATATGTTCGTAAATGTTTAGACACATTATATGATTCCTCACACGGTTAGTCAATACCCTTCTTTTCTGCAATCGTCACAAAATGTTGTTCTATCCTTGCCGGAACGCCCACACCCCTTGGGGCATATGATGTACGACAATGCGTGAAGGGGGCGCTTTATGATTCGCTACCGCAGACCCAAGCAGGATGACAACGTGATTCTTGACTTGATTGAAAAGCAACTGGTTCCATTGTCGCATCTGCCACAGACCGTTATCAACCAGATCAGAAAAGATCTGCCCCGGCGTCTGGGTCAAGGGGTCACCCTTGTAGCTTGTCCGGATTATGAGAGCGATCCGCTTGGATTCGTGCATTTTATGCTGCATGGGGATTTACTCTATATTGACATGCTGGCCATAGCCCCTGCCGCGAGGCGCAAACACTGGGGGAATATGCTCATGGACAGAGCGGAGCGCTTTGCACTATCACGCGGTTGTCTGAGAGCCAAGGTATCTGTGGACACCGGCAATGCGCCAGGCATTTCCTTTTATCAAAAAATGGGCTACAGCGTAGCCCGTTATCAGCCGCAAAACTTCTGTTATGAGTTCGAAAAACTGTTAGCCAATAGACTCAGAGCTTAAAAGAAACCAATCGGCGGGACACCATATCCAGGTCCATAGCCGCCGTAGGGTCCAGGAACCGGACCTGGTCCATAACCGCCATAAGGGCCCGGGACTCCTCCATACCCATAACCTCCACCGTAAGCGTAAGGAGCAGTACCGACGGCCAGCAAATCAAAGAGCACCAGTGGAATCAGAGCCTTGGTTTGCACTTTTTTACCGTTGATCCGTTGCAAAACCAGACGGTTGCCCGAAACGCGGAGCAGCTTGCCCGACACTTTTGTGCCATCCTTTTTCACTGCGAGAATATTTTTGCCTACCAGCTTCATCACCTGTTTCTTTGTAACCGGCTGTGCCATATTATCCCTCCTAAAAGTTTTGTAAGCATATGCTTCCTAGGTTTTCTTCGTACAAAACTCGCTTCGAAAGCATAAACTTAAGTTTTGTAAGCATATGCTTCCCATATGAAATACTCAATAAAACCTGCTGCAATCTGCGCTCAAGTTTCATCTTCACAACAGTCTATTCGCATGTACAGCGCTTTGCCTGTACACCTGTACCGTTCAGCTTCACACGAAGCTTCACAAAAAAACGCATTCCCGGAAAAGACCGGAAATGCGTTATATATGCTTGATCTATGCAGCGAAAAATAACGGCTAGCGTTTGCCAGGGTCGTAAGGTTCACCCAATGCCTTTGGAGCCGAAGAACGTCCAACCGCACTGACCAGAACGATAATGGTTAGCACATAAGGAATCATGAAAATAAATTCCTGCGGGATATTCTTGGACCATTCGAACAACTGGACATAGTTGCGGATCGCTTGAGACAAGCCGAAGAATACAGCCGCCCCGAATGCGCCAAGCGGATTCCATTTCCCGAAAATCATCGCCGCAATGGCGATAAAGCCCTGACCTGAAATGGTGTTATGCGCAAAAGTCCCTGTTGTCGTAAGTGTGATGGTGGCTCCGCCAATACCCGCCAGCATCCCGCTCAGCATTACACCGATATATCTCATCCGGTTCACGTTCACGCCGAGCGTATCCGCCGCACTTGGGTGCTCCCCGACCGCACGCAGACGGAGACCGAACGGAGTTTTGAAAAGCACAAAATAAATCACAATTACCAATATAATCGCAAGATAGGTTGTAGGATAGGAATTGAATATTCCCTCACCGATGACCGGAATCTTGGAGAGTCCAGGGATAGCCAATTTACTGAAGCCATCCAGCAGCGGCGTTTCGCCGGCTCCCTCAAAGATCAGCTTGACTGCATAAAGTGTGCTGCCGGCAGCTAAAAAGTTGATGACTGTACCGCTGATGGTCTGATCCGCCTTGAACGTAATCGACGCTACAGCATGAATGAGCGAGCCAAGCACGCCTACAGCCATAGCACACAATACGCCAATCCATGGGGCCCAGTCACCCATACCTGCATCCTGAGCGTAATATCCGCCAACAGCTGCAGCAAAAGCACCAAACATCATCAAACCTTCAAGTCCAATGTTCACGACACCGGAGCGTTCAGAGAAGATGCCACCGAGGGCGGCAAATATCAGCGCTGTGGAAAAAACAAGCGTTGTATTGAGCAATTGGCCTAATACTTCCATCTATAACACCTTCTCTTTCTTGCGCTTGAAGTAGAACGGTTTAAGTACCCAGCGCACAATCCCTTGTGCCGCAATGAAGAAAATAATCGAACCGATAACAATGCGGATAAGTTCTGGAGGAACATCGGCTCCAAAGCTCATGCCCGCTGATCCATAGGTCAGTGTGCCATAGAGAATAGCTGCCAAAACCACTCCTAGCGGATGCGTCAAGCCAAGCAAGGCAACGGCAATGCCGTCAAAGCCATAGCCTGGAGAGGCCGCAAACACAGATTGATAATGGAACACGCCAAGCACCTCTCCTGCTCCTGCGAGACCGGCAAAAACACCGCTGATGAACATGGCCTTGATCACATTGCGGCCAACATTCATCCCAGCGTATTCTGCAGCATGCGGGTTCAGGCCTACAGCGCGCATTTCGTACCCCTGCTTAGTCTTCCACAAGTACACATAAAAGAACACTGCTGCGGCAAGCGCGATAGCAGTTCCCCAGTGCAGCCGCGCATTATCGAACAGGGAGTTCAGAAATGTCATGGAGAGTGAAGCCGGAATATCCTCTGAACGGTTCTGTCCCTGCAGCAGCAGGAACGTTCTGACAATATAGTTGGACAGGAACAAGGCAATCCAGTTCAGCATGATTGTAGTAATAACTTCATTGATTCCGCGTTTCGCTTTCAGGTAACCGGCAATGCCCGCCCAGAGCCCGCCACAGACTCCTGCCATGATAACTGCCAGCGGTACCAGCACGAAGCTCGGCAGCGTTCCGGCAAACTTGATGCCAATCACAGAAGCGGCCGTCATCCCAATGAGTACTTGACCATCAGCGCCAATGTTAAACATCCCTGAGCGGAAAGCAAAGGCTACTGCAAGTCCTGTGAACATCAGCGGCGTCATCTCACGAATAGCCTCACCAAAATCATACGGGCTGCCAAATACGCGTTTGAACAGCGCAGAGTATGCTGCTATAGGATCGTAGCCGCCCACCAGCATTACGATAGCTCCCACCAGAAAGCCCATTACAATGGCGACTAATGGAATGATGTAGCTGTCTGTCGCAAATATTTTTTTGAGTCTATACATCCGCATGGCCTCCCCGCTTCAAGCTTCCCGCCATCATCAGACCCAGCTCCTGATCGTTGGTATCCTGCGGGAATACTTCACCGACAATCTGGCCTTCGTAAATGACGGCAATTCTGTCAGAGACATTCATGATTTCATCGAGTTCAAAAGAAATCAGCAGTACCGCTTTGCCCTGGTCCCGCTGGGCGATCAGCTGCTTCTGCACAAATTCGATCGCGCCGACATCAAGACCGCGCGTAGGCTGGGCCGCAATCAGCAGTGTCGGATTTTTGTCTATTTCCCGCGCAATAATCGCTTTCTGTTGGTTACCGCCTGACAAGGAGCGCGCTTTATTCTCAATAGAAGGCGTACGGACATCAAACTGCTTAACCAAATCCTCAGCATGCTGATCGATGACTTCTTTGTTCAAGAAGCCGTTTTGATTATACGGACTCTTATAGTATGTCTCGAGCACCATGTTTTCGCTGACTGTAAAGTCCAGCACCAGACCGTGTTTGTGACGGTCCTCCGGAATATGCGAGACATTCATTTCAGAGATTTTCCGCGGACTCAGGTTGGCAATTTCTTTACCGGATACGGTTATGGACCCGGAATCAATCTTGCGCAGCCCTGTAATTGCCTGAATCAGCTCACTTTGTCCGTTGCCGTCGACTCCTGCTATGCCGAGAATTTCTCCTGCCTTCACGTCAAAGCTGAGCCCGTTCAATATCTCTACACCATCTTTGTTCTTGCTGCTGACATTAGACAGCTTGAGGACGCTTGAACCAATTTGGGGAGGCTGCTTGTCCACTTTGAAGGTCACGCCTCGTCCAACCATTTTTTCAGCCAGTTCATTGGGATTGGTGCCTGCAGTCTTCACAGTATCAATAACCTTACCCCGGCGGATAATGGTAACCCGGTCAGAAATCTGCATAATTTCCTTAAGCTTATGTGTAATCAGAATAATGGACTTGCCCTCAGCAACGAGCCGCTTCATAATCGCCATCAGCTCTGTAATTTCCTGTGGCGTAAGCACAGCGGTAGGCTCGTCGAATATAAGTATATCCGCACCGCGGTACAGGGTCTTCATAATCTCTACCCTTTGCTGCATGCCGACCGAAATGTCATGAATTTTGGCATTTGGATTGACTTGAAGGCCATACTGCTCCGATAGCTTGCGAACCTGCTCCGCAGCGGATTTATAGTCGATTTTAAGACCTTTCTTCGGTTCCATGCCCAGAACAATGTTCTCAGTTACCGTAAAAGGCTCTACAAGCTTGAAATGCTGGTGAACCATTCCAATGCCAAGCTCAATCGCTTTATTGGGGCTATCGATAATAACCGGTTTCCCGCCGATTTCAATGCTGCCTTCATCGGGCTGGTACAGTCCGAAGACGATGTTCATCAAGGTGGATTTGCCTGCCCCGTTCTCGCCAAGCAGTGCATGAATTTCTCCTTTTTCGAGCGTCAGACTGATCGAGTCGTTCGCAACGATACCGGGAAAGCGTTTTGTGATTTGCTTCAACTCTACGACAGGAGCCGCAGCACTCATGGAATCACCCTCATCACAGAATATATATATTGCCTTGTAGACACGGCTGTACCGCCCCCTGAAGGACGGTACCGCGTGTTTAACCTATTGCCAGACAAGTGTAATGTCTCTAACAAGGAACAAGGCCAGCTCAATAACCGGCCTTGTCCCTTGTTCATTATTGTAAAGCAAGAAACGTCAAGTCAGTATTACTCCGAAGGAACCGTGATAGTTCCATCAATGATTTGTTTGGAGTATTCGTCAACTTTGGCAAGAATTTCAGCGGATACGTTAGCTTTCGAGGTTTCTGGAAGGCCTACACCGTTGTCTTTCAGACCCAATACAGTTGTAGTGCCGCCTTTGAATGTACCGTCAATGACCTGTTGGGAAACTTTCTTAACCGCTTCGTCAACACGTTTGATCATGGAAGTCAGGGTTACATCATCGCCAAATTCCAGAGATTGGTCTTTGTCTACGCCGATTACCCATACTTTGGTGCCGCCAGCCTTGTTGCGGGACTTAGCTTCGTTGAATACGCCGTTGCCAGTTGCGCCGGCAGCCGGGAAGATGATGTCATTTCCGGCATCATACAGAGTAGCAGCCAAAGATTTACCAGTATCAGGCTTGTCATAAGCGCCTGCATAAGTAATGGTCACAGTCGCATTAGGGTTAACAGCTTCTACGCCGGCTTTGAAGCCCACTTCAAAACGTTTGATAACCGGGCTTTCCATACCGCCGATGAAGCCTACTTTGTTGGTTTTTGTAGTCAGACCTGCAACCACACCGACGAGGAAGGAGCCTTCGTTCTCGGAGAAAGTTACGGATTCAACGTTAGGAGCATCTACCACGCTGTCAATGATTGCAAGGTTTGCATTCGGATTCTCAGTAGCAACCTTCTTAATAGCATCGCCAAGGTCGAAACCGATACCCCATGTCAGATTGTAGCCGCCTTTAACGAATTGGTTCAGGTTTGGCTCGTAGTCTGCATTGGATTTACTTTGCAGATACTTGATTTCAACGCCAGTTTCCTTTTCAAGAGCCTGCAGAGCTTCCCAAGCCGATTGGTTAAACGATTTGTCGTTTACGCCGCCTACGTCGGTAACCATACCCACTTTAACGTCAGTTTTCGGAGCATCAGTTGGCGCTTCTGTTGCTTCAGCTGGCGCGTTGGTTGCTGCTCCGGTGTTAGTGCCTGCGGCGTTGCCGGAGTTGTTGTTATTGTTTCCGCAACCTGCCAGAATGACAGTGAATGCAAGCAACATAACAAGAGACAGTTGGTAAACCTTTTTCATTGAGTGTGATCCCCCTTAAGAAATTGGATGTCTTCTGTGTTCTGCTTGGACATACCATTAGATCAAATTATAACTGGTAAAAAAACTAAAATCCAGTCTATTAATGACCCCAGGTCAATAAAAATTTGCATTTTTCCACAAGAAATCGCTTACTATTACATAGTATGTTAACAAAACGATCAAACTATGTCAGAAACCCTCAAATTACCTTGATTTACTTCAGCGCATTATAAATATTATTGCACAGTTACGGGTTTTCTATTATCATGAATGTTTACATATTGTATGAAAAGGGAGTACTGCAAATGGATGATCAAAATAAGCCCCAAGCTGCGCCAGACTTCAAATACTGCCGGGAATCCCGCGTGTTCAAGACAAGCCGTGTATTCCCGAATGATGTCAATAATCACAAGACGCTCTTCGGCGGCAAGCTCATGAGCACGATTGACGAAGTAGCCTCCATCTCTGCAATGCGCCACTGCCGCACGAATGTCGTGACAGCCTCAGCGGACTCTGTAGACTTCCTCCTGCCCATCAGGCCCACAGATTCTGTGTGTTTCGAATCCTTCGTCTCCTGGACAGGCAGAACCAGCATCGAGGTCTTTGTCAAAATCATCTCGGAAAACCTCTATACCGGCGAGCGCGCAGTTGCCGCTACGTCCTTCCTCACCTTTGTAGCCGTCCACGAAGACGGCACTCCGGCGCCCGTACCCGCGATTATCGCCGAGACCGATGAGGAGAAGCTCATCAGCGCTTCAGCAGACCAGCGTTCCGAGCTGCGCAAGATCAGAAGAACCAGCAGCAAATTGCTGGCATCTCAGCTGAGTACGACGAAATACTGGGAATAGCCCCGCCCCAAGCGGTTATCGGCTACCATCCTCATAAATCACATGGCAAGGCCCAAAAAAAAGCACCGTCGCACGGGATATCCCGCAGGCGGTGCTTTTCGGTTACTTCTAATGCTTACGCGTTGATCTTCTCTTTGGCAACAACAGCCAGGGAGTTGAATGCGTTAAGGTCGTTTACTGCCAGGTCAGCCAGCATCTTACGGTTCACTTCTACACCAGCCAGTTTCAGACCGAATACCAGCTTGCTGTAGGACAGGCCGTTCAAACGGGCTGCTGCGTTGATACGAACGATCCACAGTCTGCGGAAGTTACGTTTAGTCTGACGACGGTCACGGTATGCGTATACCATCGATTTCATTACCTGCTCGTTAGCAGTTTTGAAAATGCGGTGCTTGGAACCGAAATAACCTTTTGCCAGCTTCAGTACTTTTTTATGTCTACGACGAACTACAAATCCGCCTTTAACTCTTGCCATATTAATAAACCTCCCAAAAATGTGTGATAAAACTATTTCAAGTTAGCGAGTCCTTGTTTCAAGCGTCTTACATCCCCAGGGGCCATAACCGGATTGCCGTTCAGTACGCGTTTTGCGCGTTTGGATTTGTGGGAAAGCAAGTGGTTCTTGTGAGCTTTGTAACGCAGTACTTTGCCGGATCCGGTAATCTTGAAACGGCCTTTCAGACTGCTGTGGGTTTTCATTTTAGGCATGGTGTTTCCTCCTTGAATATTATGCGGCGCCAAATTGCTGTGCAAGTGACTCCTGATTTATTGGGCTTTGGGAGCCAAGATCATAATCATGCTGCGTCCTTCCAGCTTTGGCTGGCGTTCCACAACAGAGATATCTTCCACTTCGCTCTTTACACGTTCCAAAATCTTCTGGCCGATGCTGGCGTGTGTAATCTCACGTCCGCGGAAACGCACGGAGCATTTCACTTTGTCGCCTTCGCCCAGGAACTTGATAACGTTGCGGAACTTGGTCTGATAATCATGTTCCTCGATGTTGGCACGGAACCAGACTTCCTTGATATCCACGATCTTCTGGTTCTTACGCGCTTCCTTCTCTTTCTTCTGCGTTTCATAACGGAACTTGCCGTAATCCATGATGCGGCATACCGGCGGTTTAGCCTGTGGTGCTACATTGACTAAATCTAGATTAAGATCGATCGCCATTTGCAACGCTTCGCGGATCGGTTTAATTCCGATTTGTTCACCTTCCGCACCAACCAACCGTACCTCTTTGGCCCGAATTTCATCATTGATCATATGTTCCTTACTGATAACTCTCCACCTCCGGATCTTTTTAACAACTATACTGCCCTACTCCATAAAAAAGGGGTGCCGGTAACACCCGACACCCCGTGTTTGATCAACGTTCATGAATTATAACATCCATAAAGCATTGAGATCAAAACCAGCTGGCGGTAGGCCAGTCAGGTGAGAAGCCGGTGCTTCTTCTTGCAATCCCTATGTTTTGCATACTTGAATACTATACACCACTCTGCAAACTGTGTCAACAGCTGCAAGTACATTTTTTGAAAAGTTACTGCTATCAGGAAACCTGCTTGCTCTGCACTTCCTCAAGCCGCACGACACGCGTATGCTTCGTATGGCTCCATTGCTTGTTGTTCTGCGTAAAGAACGCATAGAACGTGATGGGATACCAGGAAATCAGGTAGACAGGGAAGACCAGCAAATACAGGTAGACCTTTTTGAATTTGACCTTCTCCAGCGCCATTGCAAGCACGAAGGTCAGGATATTCGCACCCACCGCGAAATAGCTGAGCCACAAGGGCAGCTTGCCATAAATGTTAGCGATATGCGGACCTCCGAACATGGAGTTGTCGACCCACATTACAGCCGTCATCAGGAAGGTCAGCAGCACGATGTAGACATTGGCACCGTACAGCGCCAGATCAAACTTCGTGAGGCTGCGTTCTTTAACGCTCTGCCACAGCAACGGAAAAAAATATCTGCGGGCTACTGTGAAGTGGCCCTGCATCCAGCGCAGACGCTGTCTGGACGAAGCCTTGAATGTCAGCGGCTTTTCGTCAAATACTTTGGCATCATAGTTGAACTTGGGATAGACGCCCTTGGAGGCGCTCCGCATCGTAAACTCCAAATCCTCTACCAGGCTTGTCGCTCCCCAGCCCATCTCCTTCAGCAGATTGGTCTCGAAGCACATGCCCGTTCCGCCAAGGAAATTTGCCATATTCAGGTTGTGGCGCGACAGCTGCCAGAGACGGTTGATGTACCAGTAGGATACACCATAAGCAGCCGTAATCCAGGAATCCTCCGGATTCTTGGTATCGATGTAGCCTTGGATAACCCGTGCGCCTGAGCAGAGATCATTGTTCATCTCCGTCAGGAATTCCGTATGAGCGAGATTGTCGGCATCGAACATTACCACAGCGTCGTACTGCCGGGGCATAGCCCACAGCTCTTTGAGCATCCACTCAATCGCATATCCCTTGCCGCGCAGGTTGGTGTTGGTGCGGACACAGGCATTCAGGCCATGCTCCCTTACAATTCTTGCCGTACCATCCGTACAGTTGTCGCAAATGACAAATACATCGTACAGCTCCTGGGGATAATTAAGCTGTTTCAAATTCTCCATCAGCGCGCCGACGACTTCTTCCTCGTTGTGTGCAGCAACCAGTACAGCAAATGATTTTTGCGGAGCAAATTTTGCCTTGTTCTTTTTCTTGTGCAGTCCGAACAATGAAAATGTAAACTGATAGACTGCAATTGCCGCCAAGATCACTTGGAGCGTAACAAACAATGCGTCTGTCATGACCTTTAATGCCCCCTTTTCCAATCTTGATGTTCTTTTTTTCTCTCTCTGGCTTTGCTGACGTTCTTTCTGACCCTTTTGTTGCATCCCTTACAGTAAGACCTCATGTGTTCCCTTTTTTGGCAGGGCAGGCTAGCCTGTATATTTGTCACGTTAAAAGATATTGTCCGGATACCACATCTGCGGCTCCTCTTTTCTCTGTTACCTTATAAACGCGTTCTGCCTGCTTGAATCATTGTACGGCGTAAGTGGCTGTGAAGTCAAAACTGGCAATTTCTGAGCTTACCCGAGCTTTTTCTTGAAATGGACTACCTTAAAAAAGTATGATAAAGACAGCTTTATGGCATAGACCGGATTACTGCAGCTGCGCCAATTATCTTCAGCCGGACTATCGGAGGGACAAGATATGAGACATTTATTCATGAAATTGCATCTCTTGGAGCGGCGCCTGTTCAAGTGGATCAACGGACGATTGCACAACCCATTCCTGAACTTCTGGCTTTTTTATCTGACCCATCTGGGCGGTGCCACAAGCGCCGTCGGCATTAATCTGCTGATCTGGGCGCTGTCTCCCCAGCCTTTGAGAACTGTAGGGCTGCAGGCCCTCATTGCCTTGGCTGTCAGCCATCTGCCTGTTGCCGTCGCCAAGAAGCTCTACCCCCGGATGCGGCCGTACCTGGCGCTGCCGGGCACGAATACGTTCCATAATCCGCTGAAGGACCATTCCTTTCCTTCAGGTCATACTACAGCTATCTTCGCTTCTACAGTTCCTTATATGGTGGCCTTCCCTGTCCTGACTGCCATTCTGCTGCCGCTTGCCTGCATTGTCGGATTTTCGCGGATCTATCTCGGACTGCATTATCCATCCGATGTTTTTGCAGGTGCGGTTATTGGCTCCGGCGTCGCCGCAGGTACGATTGCACTGTGGTTCTGACGCCTATGCCGGAACGGCGAATATCATTCACGAAAACAGGTGGATTATACATTGCGCAAAAAAAGAGTACTATTGCTGTCAGAAGGTTTCGGCGCAGGGCATACGCAAGCAGCTTACGCGCTGTCGAGCAGCCTGCGCAAATTGTCGCCTAATCTGCAAACGAAGGTGCTGGAGCTTGGAAGCTTTCTGAATCCCAAAATGGCGCCTCTTATTGTATCGGCGTACCGAAAAACGGTGACTTCACAGCCCAGGCTGATGGGGTATGTGTACCGTCACCAGAAATCATTCAATCGTCTTACCACACTTGCCCTGCACCGCATTTTTTATACACATACGCAAAATATTATAAAACAGCTGAAGCCGGACATTATCGTCTGTACCCACTTCATTCCCAGCGCTGTAGTTTCCCGCCTCAAACGCCTGGACCCGGCCTTCAAGGCTCCGCTGGTCACGGTCATCACGGATTATGATGCACATGCCACCTGGATCAGCCCTGAAGTGGACCGCTATCTGGTCTCTACTCCTGAGGTCAAAACCAAGCTGCGCTACCGCAGCGTCGCTGCAGCCAAAATTCAGGTCACCGGCATGCCGGTCCACCCGAGCTTCTGGGAGCATCCGGGCAAAGAGGATATCCTTAGGCAATTCAGCCTACAGAATATGCCGACAGTACTGGTCATGGGCGGCGGCTGGGGCATGATGAATGACGAGGTCATCAACGAAGCCTTGGCCGGATGGCGGCATAAGGTGCAGCTTATTTTTTGCCTTGGCAAAAATGAGAAGCTGCTGCGCGGGATGCGGGAGAATCCGCTCTACAGCCACCCCAACATCTCCCTGGTCGGCTTCACGCGTGAAATTGACAAGCTGATGGAAATCTCCGATCTGCTGGTCACCAAGCCGGGCGGAATGACGTGCAGCGAGGGCCTGGCCAAGGGAATTCCCATGCTGTTCTATGACCCGCTGCCGGGCCAGGAGGAAGAAAACAGCCGTTATTTCACGGCCGCAGGGCTGGGTGAACCGATATCTTCACTAAAAGTGGTCGACGGATGGATGGAACGGCTGCTGTACAGCTATGACGAGGTGCAGGCCAAACGGCAAAGCCATCTGGAGGAAATCGCCCGCTTTCACCCCTTGCAGAGCGCCCAAAGCATTATTGATATGCTGGAATAGCTCAGGCAAGAACCAGAATCCTAAGCAATTATATAGTTTATGAACAAGCAGAAACGGCAACGCCGTCCTTTTAAGGGACGGTAGCGTTTCAGCGAGAAATATAAGGATAATTTATTGCGCGAAGCATATAAATTATATTTGAACAAAACGGCTGCACCGTCCTTCACTGGACAGTTCAGCCGTTTTTGATTTTAAGCTTAGGTTGCCTGATGACCCTGTAATCCGTTCTTGCCATGCGAAACGCTCCTTTCCCCATTCGTCCAGCCTCCCTGCTTGGATCGTAACAAACTAAGCGGAACCAGTGAACTTAAGTTCCCCCATCCTGCTTTCCAGCAAGCGATAGTTGGAAAAAGGATAACTAATTTGCCCCAGCACCATGTACTCCGCAGATGAAGTGGAAAAAGGTACACTAATTCAGCTCATTTCGCCCTTGACGAAGTAATATAGCCCAAATAAGTTTCTTTTTTCCACTTAATTCTCGCGATTGTTGATTTTCGAAAAAAATAAGTTCCCTTTTTCCCACTATATAGAGTGAACTTAAGATCTTTAGATTAGGGACTTCGTCGTGACTACGGAGAATGTTTGGAC
>RCUU01000251.1_pt1 | contig 30808 bp, 6 predicted proteins | sample 2166211 | NCBI WGS metagenome assembly RCUU01 (sample SAMN09932620, study PRJNA488358) | compost metagenome | feature: garden; material: soil; isolation source: compost soil in phenylacetic acid-enriched culture | place: Germany: Experimental Botanical Garden Goettingen | collected 2016-01-27
TGATCCCGGTGCTGACCCACGACGTCGACACCATCAGCGACTTCGCCTTCGCCTTCGCGCCGCTGGCGATTTCCCTGACCGTGACCCTCGGCTGCATGGGTTACCTGGCGATGTTGTCGTGGCCGATGTTCCTGATGATGGTGCTGGCAATTGCCATCGGCACCGGCATCCAGTTCTATGCGCAGGGCAAGGGCATCCAGGGTTTCATGGCCGCCCGCGATGCCGAAGACGATTTGCAAAAGCACTACAACGCCATTGCCGGCGGTGCCAAGGAGTTGCGCATCCACCGCCCGCGCCGCCAGCGCATGTTCGTCAAGGGCATCCAGGGCACCGCCGATTTCATCTGTAACACACAGGTGCGTTCGATCAACACCTTCGTGATCGCCAAGACCCTGGGCTCGATGCTGTTCTTCGTGGTCATCGGCCTGGCGCTGGCCCTGCAATCGTTCTGGCCCAGCGCCGACCAAGCGGTGATGAGCGGTTTCGTGCTGGTGCTGCTGTACATGAAAGGCCCGATCGAGCACCTGGTCAGCACCTTGCCGATCGTGAGCCGGGCGCGCATCGCCTTTCGTCGCATCGCCGAACTGTCGAGCCGGTTTTCCTCGCCGGAACCGCACCTGCTGCTCAACGACCAGGGCACCCCACCGGTTGTGGTCAACAGCCTGCAACTGAACAACGTCAGCTACGCCTTCCCCGCCGCACCGGGCAGTGACGCGTTTCGCCTGGGCCCGGTGAACCTGACCATCGAGCAAGGCGACATCATTTTCATCGTCGGCGAAAACGGCTGCGGCAAGACCACCCTGATCAAGTTGCTGCTGGGCCTCTACGCGCCGCAACAGGGTTCGATCCTGCTCAACGGCCAGGGCATCGATGCGCACAATCGCGACGACTATCGCCAATTGTTCACCACGATTTTTGCCGATTACTACCTGTTCGATGACGTGGTCCAGGGCGACCAGCACATCCCCGAAGATGCCAACGCCTACCTGCAACGGCTGGAGATCGCGCACAAGGTCAGCGTCAGGGACGGCAGCTTCACCACCACCGACCTGTCCACCGGCCAGCGCAAGCGCCTGGCGCTGGTCAATGCCTGGCTGGAAGAGCGCCCGGTGCTGGTGTTCGACGAGTGGGCGGCCGACCAGGACCCGACCTTCCGGCGGATTTTCTACACCGAGCTGCTGCCGGACCTCAAGCGCCTGGGCAAGACCATCATCGTGATCAGCCACGACGACCGCTACTTCGACGTCGCCGACCAGCTCATCCACATGGCGGCAGGCAAGGTCCAACAGGAGAACCGCGTCGCAGATTGCATTTAATTTTTCCGGTTTTGGCCGATGAGTGCGTCCCAATCAATAACAAGAATTAATACTATTAACATCTGACACTCAAGGGCTTTGAAAAAATGCCAACACAACGTCTTCGCCCCCACGCTCTGGCGCTGGTCATTCGCCGCTCGTTGCGCCTTGCAGCGCCAATGGCCGTCGGCCTGGCGGGCCTGCCGGCCATCGCCCAGGCCCAACAGGTCCAGTTCAACGTGCCGGCCCAGCCGCTGGCCAGCGCCTTGTTGGCCTTCGGCTCGCAATCGAACCTGCAAGTGCTCTATAGCCCACAGGACGTGGAAGGCAAGCGCAGCAGCGCACTGACCGGTGCGATGGAGCCCGCCGCGGCCCTGTCGCGGCTGCTGCAGGGTACCGGTGTGAGCTATCAGATCCAAGGCAACCAAGTCACCATCCACACCCGGGAGGGGGGCGCTGCGGTGGAACTTGGGGCAACCAACATCGATGGTAAGGGTTTGGGGCAAACCACCGAGAACACTGGTTCCTATACCACTGGCAGCATGCAGACCGCGACCAAACTGCCACTGACCCTGCGCGAAACCCCGCAGGCCGTCACCGTGATCACCCGCCAGCGCATGGACGACCAGTCGATGCGTAGCCTCGACGACGTGGTCCAGGCCACACCTGGTCTGCGCATGTCGGCCGCGCGCCCGGCCAACAGCGAGTACTTTTCCCGCGGCTTTCCCATCAACAACCTGATGTTCGATGGCCTGCCCACCACCTACAACGCCGACTGGGTCGCCGCGGCCGACATGGCGCCCTACGACCGCGTCGAGATCGTGCGGGGCGCCACCGGCATGATGCAAGGTGCCGGCAACCCGTCGGCAGCCATCAACATGGTGCGCAAACGCCCCACCAAGGAGTTCCAGGGCAGCGTCACCGGCTCGGCCGGCAGCTGGGATAATTACCGCGGCGAGCTCGATCTCAGCGGCCCCCTGAATGACAACGGCAGCGTCCGTGGCCGCTTCGTCGGCGCCTACAACGACAAGGACAGCTACCAGGATTACGCCGGTCGCGAACGCGGCCTGTTCTACGGCATCACCGAGTTCGACCTGACCGACGACACCACACTGACCGTGGGCGCGTCGAACCAGAACGACAACAACAACATCAACTGGGGTGGCCTGCCGGTCAATCGCGATGGCAGCCATGTGGGCTACTCGCGCTCGCGCAATATGGGCTACGACTGGAGCTACCAGGACATCGATAACACTACGGTGTTCGCCGAGGTCGATCACCGCTTCGACAACGACTGGCGCCTGCACCTGGCAGCGTCCAAGAACTGGTCGGACTTCGCCATGCAAGGTGCCGTGTTCGAGCGCACCGGTTCGGCAACCAACGAGGGGTTCCGCCAGCGCGTGTTCAACCAGCGCCGCGACTACGACCAGTCGACCTACGACGTCTATGCCAATGGCCCGTTCCAGCTGTTCGACCGCCAGCATGAACTGGTGGTGGGCGCGAGCAAGCGCGAAGTCAAGACCAGCGCCCACGGCGGCACCGTGTTCATCCCGGTCGACAGCCTCTTCAGCGTCAACCCCAGTGGCATCGACAAGCCGAATGTCGATGATATCTACAACCTGAGCGAGCACGTCGAGCAGGAAGGGGCGTACGTCACCACCCGCCTGAACATCGCCGACCCGCTGAAGGTCATCCTGGGTGCACGCCTGGACTGGTACGACAACAAGTCGGTGTACAGCGAAATCAACGACGGCTACTACACCAACAGCGATTACAAGGTCACCCGCAACGTCACCCGCTACGCCGGGGTGATCTACGACCTGGACGACCACCACTCGGTCTACGCCAGCTACACCGATATCTTCATGCCGCAATCGGAACTGGCGCGTGACCGCTCCATCATCCGCCCAATCGAAGGCAAGAACTACGAGATCGGCATCAAGGGCGAGTACTTCGACGGCGCACTCAACGCCAGCGCAGCGATCTTCCAGATCGACCAGGAAAACCGCGCCGCGGAAGCTTCTAACCAGGAAGGTTGCGTCGACATCACCTGCTACGAAGCCTCGGGCAAGGTACGCACCCACGGTATCGACCTGGAGTTGATGGGCGCACTGACCCCCAACTGGCAAGTCGGCGCAGGCTACACCTACTCGCAAACCAAGTACCGCAAGGATGCCGACAAGAACAAGGAAGGCACCAAGTTCGACACCGACCTGCCAGAACACCTGTTCAAGCTGAGCACCACCTACACCTTGCCGGGCGAGCTGAACCAGTGGCGCGTGGGCGGTAACGTGTATGGCCAGAGCAGCATCTTCAACAAAGGCAGCAACAGCTTCGGCAACTACCACATCGATCAGGGTGCATACGCGGTAGTGGGCCTGATGGTCGGCTACAAGGTCAACAAGAACCTCGACACCCGCCTGAACCTCAACAACGTATTCGACAAGAAGTACTACCAGGGCATTGCCAGCAACAACTCCTGGAGCCCGTACGACGTGTATGGTGACCCACGCAACTTCACCATCACCGCCAAGTACAGCTTCTGATCGCCTGACGTTGAACGCAAAAAAACCGCACCCAGGTGCGGTTTTTTCATGGATGCCTGAAAGGCTCCCTTACAGATGCTGCTGCAGTGCCTCGACCACCATCGCCAGGCCTTCATCGGCCTCCTCGATGATCGAACCCATACGCATGAAGTCATGGGTCACTCCCGGGATCACCGCAAGCTGCACCGCCACCCCGGCTTGCTCCAAGTGCCGTGCATAAGCGACACCCTGGTCATGCAGCGGGTCGCACTCGGCAATCAGCATCAGTGCAGGTGCACTGTTGCTGGCGACGCTGCCCAGCAACGGTGAGAAACGCGGATCGTGACGGTCTGCCGGCACCGTGGCGTATTGCTGGTAGAACCACTCCAGGGTCTGTGCTTCAAGCAGGTAACCGCTGCCGTAGCGCTGCACCGAAGGCCGCCGGCAACTGGCATCGGTCACCGGGTAGATCATTACCTGCAGGCGCGGTGCCGGCAGCTCGCGCTGCGCAGCCAACTGGTTGGCCAGAATGGTAGCCAGGCTACCACCGACACTGTCGCCCACCACCGCCAGTCGCTGCGCATCGATGCCCAGCGCATCGGCCTGCTCGACCAACCAGCGCCAGGCATCCAGGGCATCGTCACTGGCTGTCGGGAAACGCCACTGCGGCGCCAGCCGGTAGCCCACGGCAATCACCGGCACCCCGGCATCCTGCGCCAGGTTCCAGCACAGCGTGTCATGCGAATCGAGGCTGCCCACCACGTAGCCGCCGCCATGCAGGTACAACAGCGCCGCGCCGGCCAGTGCAGGGTCGGCCTGCGGCGGGCGGTACAAGCGCACCGGCAAGGTATGGCCATCGCGGGTGGTCAACGAAAGGTCGCTGATGCAGTCCGGTTCGTCGGCCTTGCCCGCAATCAGCGCCGAGGACTCTTCGAACTGGCGCCGCGCCTCGTCCGCCGCCAGGGCATGCATGGGCAGCACCTTGCCGGCGCTGCGTCCGGCCTCCACCAGTTGCAGGTAGGCCGCCAGGTCAGGGTTCAGGGACATCGTTCGATTCTCCAGAGGGGCCGCGCTGGCGGCCCCGAAAGCTCATGAAAGTTCAATGAAGCAGGCGTGCGTGAGGTTGGGTTCAAGCAGCGCTTGTACGTCGTCGAGCAGGGTGGCCTCATGCGGCACCTGGAAGTGCCCACAGGCCAACAGCCGCGCAGTGTCCAGGGCCTGGCCAAGCTGCGCGGCCAAGGCTTCGCGCTCATCGTCACGGCCCGCTACCCACCAACTGTGCGGTACCACCTGCACGGACTGGCACGTGTGCAGCTCACGCGACAGGCGCTTGAGGCTGCGCGCAGTGATGAACACCTGGGTCAGTTCATCGACGCCCAACCCCGTCGCCCCCTGCCTGTTGCCCAGTGCCTGCGTGATCAGCGCCCGCGCACTCCCCTCGCCTTCCGGCAGCGCCACATCACGCTGCACGGGCTGCGCCGAGGGTACGGTGGCCTGCAACAGCTCGTTCAAATCGTCCAGCCAATGATCGACTTGCAGGTGGGTTTGCGTGCTGGGCACGAAGCTGTCCAGCAGCGCGAGCAACTCCACGCGCTCGCCCTGCCCTTCCAGCACCGCCGCCATCAGTGCCGCCAAGGTGCCGCCGAGCGACCAGCCCAGCAAGCGGTACGGGCCATTCGGCTGCTGTTCACGCAGGCAGGCAACGTAGTCGCTGGCCATGCTCTGCAGCGACGCTTCCTGGCAGCCACCATCGAGCAGCTGCCGCGCCTGGATGCCGATGACCTGGCAGCGTCCATTCAAGCGCCTGGCCAGCGGTTCGTAATCGAACACCGTGCCAAACCCGGCATGCACGCAGAACAACGGTGCCTGGCCAGCCACAGGGGCGTTGAGCGACAACAGCGGGCTGTGCTTGCCCGCCACGGCGGTCAGCTCGGCGATGGTCGACTTCTGGATCAGGTCACGCAGGCGCAGGGTAAAGCCGATTTTTTTCAGCCCACGGGCCTTGGCCACCACCTGCATGCTGAGGATCGAATCGCCGCCCAGCTCGAAGAAGTTGTCGGTGATACCGACCTGCTCAACCTTGAGCACGTCCTGCCAGATGCGCGCGATGGCCAGCTCCAGTTCGTTGCGCGGTGCTACATGTTCACGCAACGCCTGCATCGCAGGCAGCGCGTTGCGATCGAGCTTGCCGTTGGGGCTAAGCGGCATCCGCTCCAAAACCATCAGCTGCGCCGGCACCATGTACTCGGGCAGTTCTTGCTTGAGCCGCTCGCGCAATTGCTCGGCAATGCCTTGAGCGTGTCCCTCGGCCACGGTCACATAGCCGAACAGCTGTTTGCCGCTGGGGCCGTCGCGCACCACCACCGCCGCCTGGCGTACCGGCTCCATGTCGGCCAGGCGCGCCTCGATTTCGCCCAGTTCGATGCGGAAACCGCGAACCTTGACCTGATTGTCCAGGCGCCCGAGGTAATCGAAGGTGCCGTCCTCCCGCTGGCGCACCAGGTCACCGGTGCGGTACAGGCGCCCACCCGGGTTGCCTGGGTCGGCGACAAAGCGTTCGGCGGTCAGCCCCGGGCGGTTCAGGTAGCCGCGGGCCACGCCGGTACCGCCCAGGTAGAGTTCTCCCGCCACACCGGGCGGCAGTGGGTTCAGGTCAACGTCCATGACATAGGCGCTACGCTGCCCAACCAACGTACCTATTGGCGCATAGACCGCGCCGCAAGGCTGCTGTGGCGCGGCTTTCCAGATCATCGGGGTAACCACGGTTTCGGTCGGCCCATAGCCATTGATGATGTACTGCGGCTGCAAGTAGGCATGCGCCTGTTCATAGCTGGCCTGCGGCACCGCATCACCGCCGAAGCAATAGATGCGCATCGGCGGTGGGTTGCCGTGCTCGCGCACCTGCTCGATCAATTGCTGCAAGTACACCGGCGGGAACGCTGCGACGCTCACGCCATGGCGATGCAGTGCCTGGCAGGTCTGCTCCGGGGTCCACAGCTCATCGCCGCGCAGCAGCACACTGCCGCCGTGGGTCAATGCGGTGAGCCAACGCTCGTGGGCGCCGTCAAAGGCAAACGACATGAACAAAAGCTCGCAGTCGGCGGGGGTCATCTCATAGCGCTCACCAATGGCCTGGCAGTGCATCGCCAGCGCGTCATGGCTGACCACCACGCCTTTGGGCTTGCCGGTGGAGCCGGAGGTGTAGATGACGTAGGCCAGGTTCTCACCCTGCAGCGTTACCTGGGGTGCATGGCCTGGCCACTGCGTGGGGTCGAAACTGTCCAGGTTCAAGGCATGCACGTTGGCCAATTTCGGCAGGCCCGCCAGGGCCGCGGTCTGCGACACCAGCAGCGCGACGCCGGAGTCTTCCATCAGGTAACTCAGGCGCTCGGCGGGGTACGCCGTGTCGATCGGCACATAGGCTGCGCCAGCCTTGAGCACCGCCAGCAGGGCGACGATCATCTGTGGGGTACGTTGCAAGGCGACGCCCACCCGCACTTCAGGACCCACGCCTTCGGCAATCAGAGCATGTGCCAAGCAATTGGCGGCGCGGTCGAGTTCGGCGAAGCTCAGGGTTTGCCCATCGACCTTGACCGCCACGGCATCACCTTGCTGCTGCGCCCATTGCGCGATGCGCTCGTGGACCAGCAGCGGCGCCTGTTGCGCTGGAGGCGTCAGCGCACGCAGGGGCGCGCCGGGCAGCAGCCCGAGGTTGCCCAGGCGCGCCTGGCCGTCCAACGACAGCGCCTGTAGCAGCGCCTCCATGTTGGCGCGGATGCCCGCCACCGCTTCCTCGCTGAAGCACTGGCGCAGGTACATGTACTCGATGATCAACTGGTCTTCGACGATGACCATCAGGTCCATCGGGAAGTCGGTCAGGCCAGAGCCACCGACATCGCCGAATTGCAGGCTGTCGTCCTTCCACTCGCGCAGGGTGCGGTCCAGAGGCTGGTTCTCGAACACGATGATGCTGTCGAACAGTGGTTGGCCACTGCGCCCGGCCCAGCGCTGGATTTCGCCCAGTGCGGTGTACTCGTGGTCACGCAGCTCCAGGTTGATACGCTGCAACTGTTGCAGCCACTGCCCGACCTGCGCCTGCGGGTCGACCTCATGAATCACCGGCAGGGTGTTGATGAACAGGCCCAGCATGCTCTGCACACCCGGCAGGGCGGCTGGGCGCCCCGCCACCGTGGCGCCAAAGCTGACACTGCGCTGGCCGCTGTAACGGCTGAGCAGCAACAACCAGGCGCCCTGCACCAAGGTGTTGAGGGTGATGCGCTGGGATTGTGCGAAGGCCTTGAACGTCTCGGTCTGCGCGACACTGAAACGGCTGTAGAGGGCCTGGTGGCCGCTGCCGCGCTCGCCGCTGGCGAAGGCATCGGCCAGGTAGGTCGGCTCCTGCAGGCTGGCCAGCTGCTGCTTCCAGAACGTTTCGCTGTGGCGCGGATCCTGCTGGCGCAGCCAGCCGATGTAGTTGCGGTAAGGCACCACGCTATCGAGCGTCTGCCCCGAATAGCAGGCCAGGACTTCGCCCATCAACTGCGACGTACTCCAGCCATCAAGCAAGATATGGTGGTAGGTCCAGATCAGTTGATGGCGCTGCTCGTCCAGGCGCACCAGCAGCATGCGCTGCAGCGGCGGCCTGGCCAGGTCGAAGCCGCGTTCACGCTCTTCGTTGGCCAGCGCCTCCAGCGCCTGCACGCAATCGCCACGACCGCGCCAGTCCAGCTCATGCAATGGCAGTGGCAACTGCCCCATCACGTACTGCAATGGCTCATCCAGGTCTTGCCAGAGGAAGCCGGTGCGCAATACGTCGTGGCGCGCCACCACCGTTTCCCAGGCTTGGCGCAGGCGCTCGGCCACCAGGCCTTGTACCGGTACGCTCAACTGGTTGATGTACAGCTGGTCTTCAGGGCGGCCGTTGAGGCTGAGGAACAGCATGCCCTGCTGCATGGGCGACAGGCTGTAAAGGCCATCGACCCCAGCATGCTCCAGGGGCAATGCCTGCACCTGTTGCTCAGTCAGGCTGTGCAGGGCAACCGACGGCTGCTCGACGATCTGCCATTGGCCTACTCGATCCGCCAGCTGCTCAATGGTCTGCAACAGAAACAGGTCGCGCGGGGCAATGTCCAGCCCCAGTTGCCGGGCCTGGCTGACCACCTGGATGGCGATGATCGAATCGCCTCCCAGGGCAAAGAAGTTGTCCTGCATACCGACTTGGGGCAGGTTCAGCACCGTCTCCCAGATCGACGCCAGTTGCTGCTCCAGCGCCGTGCGCGGAGCGACATACACCTGCCTGGCGGCGTTGAAATCCGGTGCCGGCAAGAGGTTGCGCGCCAACTTGCCGTTGGCGGTGACCGGCAAGTTGGCGAGCAGCATCAGGTGCGCCGGCACCATGTAATCGGGCAAGCCCTGACCGAGGAAATGCGCCAGTTGCTCACGCAGTTGCTGGCCCGCCTCGCTGCCCGGCTCGGCCTGCTCGGCAGCCATTGGCACCACATAGCCCACCAGTTGCTTGCCGCTCGGGCCGTCCTGGGCCAGCACCACTGCCTCGCGCACTTGGGCGTGCTCGGCCAGTCGTGCTTCGATCTCACCCAGCTCGATACGCAGGCCGCGAATTTTTACCTGGTGGTCGATACGCCCGGCGTAATCGATCACACCGTCCGGGCGATAGCGCGCCAGGTCGCCAGTGCGGTACAGACGACCGCCCTGCTCATCGAACGGATCGGGCACGAAGCGTTCAGCCGTCAGTGCCGGGCGACCGTGGTAGCCCCGCGCCAGGCCAATGCCGGCCAGGTACAGCTCCCCATTGACGCCACGCGCAGCGGGCAGCAGGTCGGGTTCGAGGATGTGCGTGCGCAGGTTGTCGATCGGTTGGCCGATCGGCACGCTGAAGCCCTGCTTGTCGCCGCAGGTCCAGTGGGTCACGTCGATGGCGGCCTCGGTCGGACCGTACAGGTTGTACAACCCGGCATGAGGCAGGCGCTCGCGGCACTGTTGGGCCAACACGGCCGGCAGCGCTTCGCCACTGCACACCACGCGGCGGACGCTGCGGCACTGCTCGACCTCGGCGCTGGCCATGAAGGCCTGCAGCATCGAAGGCACGAAGTGCAGGGTGCTGACCTGGTGGTCGATGATGGTCTGGCACAGGCGCTGCGGGTCGCGGTGATCGCCGGGCAAGGCCACGGCCAGGCGCGCGCCGGTCATCAGCGGCCAGAAGAACTCCCACACCGACACATCGAAGCTGAACGGGGTTTTCTGCAGCACCGTGTCGCTGGCATCCAGGCCATAGGCGCCTTGCATCCACTGCAGCCGGTTGAGCAGCGCCTCGTGGGTGTTGCCCGCGCCCTTGGGCCGCCCGGTGGAACCGGAGGTGTAGATCACATAGGCCAGGTTGGCGAGGTGAACGTCCACCTCAGGGGCGGTGTCCGCATAGCCGGCCAGCCACTGCGCGCCCTGGTCCAGGCACAGGATACGTACCGCTGCCGGCACCGGCAGGCGCTCGGCCAATGCTTGTTGGCTGAGCAGCAGGCCGATGCCGCTGTCCTCGATCATGTAGGCCAGGCGGTCGCTCGGGTAATCCGGGTCCAGCGGTACATAGGCGCCCCCGGCCTTGAGCACGGCCATCAGGCCTATCACCAGTTCCAGGCTTCTTTCCACCGCCACGCCAACCAGCACTTCCGGGCCGACACCTTGCTCACGCAGTTTGTTCGCCAGGCGGTTGGCACGCTGATCCAGTTCGGTGTAGCTAAGGGTGGCATCGGCGAAAATCAACGCCGGCGCCTGCGGATGACGCTGGGCCTGATCCTCGAACAATTGATGCACCAGGCGCGCCTGCGGGTAGGCTACTGCGGTCGCGTTCCAGTCATGCAGCATGCACTGCTGCTCGAGATCATCCAGCATCGGCAGTTGCGCGACCACTTGGTTGGCGTCGCGACTGATCGCCTGGAGCAGATTGCGCCAGTGCCGGGCCATTTGCTCGATGGTCTGGCGGTCGTACAGTTCGGTGGCGAAGGTAAAAGCTGCCGTCATGCCGTCAGCGTGCTCGGCGGTATCCAGCGCCAGGTCGAACTGGGTGCTGTGCACCTGCCAGTCGACGGCCTCGATCTGCAGCCCCGGCACTTCCCGTGGCGCGCCTTTGGCCTCGGCCTGGTGGTTGAACATCACCTGGAACAGCGGGTTTTGGTTGAGGCTGCGGTCCGGTTTCAAGGCGGCGACCAACTGCTCGAACGGCAGGTCCTGATGGGCCTGGGCATCCAGCGCGGTCTGGCGCACCTGGCGCAGCAGCTCGACGAAACGCAGGCGCAGGCGAAACTCGGCCTTGTGCACCTGGGTATTGACGAAGAAACCCACCACCCCTTCGGTTTCGCCGCGCGTGCGATTGGCCACCGGCACGCCCACGCGGATGTCAGGCTGAGTCGAGTAACGATGCAGCAGGGTCTGGAAGCTGGCCAGCAGCAACATGAACAGGGTGACGCCCTGGGCCTGGGCCTGCCGCCTGAGTGCCTGCACCAGCGGCGCGTCCAGCGCCAGGCTCAACTGGCCGCCAGCGCGGCTTGGCTGCGCCGGGCGCGGGTAGTCGGTCGGCAATTCCAGCACCGGCTGTTCACCGCCCAACTGTGCTTCCCAGTAGGCCAGCTGCCGCGCTTGCTCGCCCGCCTCCAGCCATTGGCGCTGCCAAGCCGCGTAGTCGGCGTATTGCACCGCCAGCGCGGGCAGTTCGACGGCCTGCCCATGACGATAGCCCTGGTACAGCGCCACGAGCTCGTTGACCAGCACCGCCATCGACCAGCCATCGGTGATGATGTGGTGCAGGTTCATCACCAGTACATGCGCCTGGGCCTCAAGGCGCAAAAGGTCAACGCGTATCAGTGGGCCGTTGACCAGGTCGAAGGGTTCACGGGCCAACTGCTCGACCGTGGCCTGCAATTCGACAGCATCAACATCCGCCTGGCGCAGGCATGCACCCTGCGCCTCGGGGGCGTGAATCACCTGGCGCGCTTCGCCGTCGACCTGGACGAAGGTGGTGCGCAGGCTTTCGTGGCGTGCCACCAAGGCCTGGAAGGCCTGCTTGAGCGCCGCCACATCCAGCGACCCGCGCAAGTGCAGGGCCGACGCGATGTTGTAGGCGGCGCTGTGCGGCTCCAGTTGCCACAGTACCCATTGACGTTGCTGGGCATACGACAGCGCCAGGGGCTCTCCCCGTGGCACCACAGCGATGGCCGGCAGCTGCGCACCCGTCGTGGCAGCCGCCACCCGCTCGGCGAACCCCGCCAGGTCCTGGGCCTCGAAGACACTGCGCAGCGGCACTTCCAGCGCCAGTTGCTGGCGCACGCGGCCAATCATCTGCGACGCCAGCAAGGAATGGCCACCCAGTTCGAAGAAGCTGTCGCTCAAGCCAACCTGCCCGACCTTCAGCACATCGGCCCAGATCGCCGCCAGCGCTTGCTGCAGCGGGCTGGTCGGCGCCTGGTACTGGCGCTGGGCGGCGGCAAGGTCAGGCGCCGGCAGCGCCTTGCGGTCGAGCTTGCCGTTGGGGGTCAGCGGCATGCGTGGAATGAACACCAGGTGGGTCGGCACCATGTAGTCCGGCATCGACTTCAATGCGTGGGCCTTGAGTGCCTGGCGCAGGGTCTCCTGAACCTCAGCATCAGCCTGCAGCAGGCTGGCCTCGTAGGGCACGATATAGCCTGCCAGCTGCTTGCCCAGCGGCCCGTCGACGTCGATCACGGCCACTTCGCGCACCGCACCGAAGCCCTGCAGGCTGGCCTCGATCTCGCCCAACTCGATGCGGAAACCGCGAATCTTCACCTGGTGGTCGATGCGCCCGACGTACTCCAGCACGCCATCGTCGCGGTAGCGCACCAGGTCGCCGGTGCGATACAGCCGGCCGTGGCCGTGCGGGTTGGGGATGAAGCGCTCGGCGGTCAGCCCTGGGCGCTTCAGGTAACCGCGCGCCAGGCCATCGCCGCCAATGAACAGTTCGCCGCTCACGCCCACCGGCACCGCGTCGAACTGGGCGTCGAGGACGTGGAAAGTGGTATTGCCGATCGGCTTGCCCAACCACACCTGGCGGCTGTCGGTGACCTTTTCGATACCCGACCAGATGGTGGTTTCGGTCGGTCCGTAGAGGTTCCAAACATGCCCTGCCTGGTCGATCAGGCGCTGGGCCAGCTCGCTGCTCAAGGCCTCGCCGCCGCTGATCACCCGCTTGCCACGCAGGGCCTGGGGCGGGGCATTGTCCAGCAGCATGCGCCAGGTCGAGGGTGTCGCCTGGATCACGCTCACCGCCTGTTGCTCGATCACCCGCAGCAAGGCGAAGGGGTCTTTGTTCTGCTGGTCGGCCAGCAGCACCACGCTGGCCCCATGCAGCAACGGAAGGTACAGCTCCAGGCCGGCGATATCGAAGGACAGAGAGGTCAGCGCCAGTACCCGGTCGCTGGCCGCGATACCCGGTTGGCCGGCCATGCTGGTGAGGAAGTTGACCAGGGCACCGTGGCGCACCGTGACGCCTTTGGGCCGGCCGGTGGAGCCTGAGGTGTAGATGACATAGGCGGGATGATCGGCATCGACGTCAAGCGGCAAGTCTTCTGCGGCAGCCGAGGCGTAGCACGCGGTATCAGTGTCCAGGCACAGGCTGGCGACCGTGGCCGGCACCTGCAGCCTCTCCAGCACAGCCTGCTCGGTCAGCAGCAACGCCAGGCCGCTGTCCTCGATCATGTAGGCCAGGCGCTCGGCCGGGTAGTCCGGGTCGAGCGGCACATAAGCGCCCCCTGCCTTGAAGATCGCCAGCAGGCCCACCAGCATGCGCGGCCCGCGCGGCATCGCCACACCCACCAGCACTTCAGGGCCGACGCCACGCTCGCGCAGGGCGTGGGCCAACTGGTTGGCCTGGCGGTTGAGTTCGGTGTAGCTCAAGGTCTGCTCACCAAAACGCAGCGCCACGGCATCGGGCGTGCGACACACCTGCTGTTCGAACAGGCGATAGACGCCGAGCTTGGTGGGATAGGCCATCTGCGTCTGATTCCACTGGCCGAGGATGCGCTCGCGCTCGTCGTGCTCCAGCAACGCCAGCTCCAGCACACGCTTGCGCGGGTCATGGCAGGCCTGGATCAGCAGGTTACGCCAGTGCCGCGCCATCTGTTCGATGCGCGAGACATCGAAGAGGTCAGTGGCATAGGTCAATGACGCGAACAGTCCATCGGCGTGCTCACGGGTGTCCAAAGTCAGGTCGAACTGAGTGGTGCGGCTGTCCCACTCCAGCCCACGCACCTGCAAGCCACTGAGCTGGGCATGGGCGTCGCTGGCAGCTTGCGCCTGGTGGTTGAACATCACCTGGAACAGCGGACTGTGGCTCATGCTGCGCTCCGGTTGCAGCGCCTCCACCAGCTGTTCGAACGGTAAGTCCTGGTGCGCCTGGGCCTGCAACGCGGTTTCCTTGACCTGTTGCAGCACATCGATGAAGCGGCTGTGCAGCGCGAAGTCGGCCTTGAGTACCTGGGTGTTGACGAAGAAACCGATCAAACCTTGCACTTCACTGCGGTTACGGTTGGCGATCGGTACGCCCACGCGCACCTGGGGTTGGCCGCTGTAGCGGTGCAGCAAGGTCTGGAACGATGCCAGCAACAGCATGAACAAGGTTACACCCTGGGCATTGGCCAACGCCTTGAGCGACTGCAGCAACACGGCATCGATCTCGATGCCCACCCGCGCGCCGCGCCCGCTGGGCGCCACCGGCCGGGAGCGATTGGTCGGCAGGCTGAGCACCGGTTGCTCCCCGCCGAGGGTGTCCTTCCAGTAAGCCAGCTGCCGCGCCTGCTCACCCGCTTCCATCCAGTTGCGCTGCCAGATGGCATAGTCGGCGTATTGCACCGGCAGGGCCGGCAGATTCGGTGCCTGCCCCTGGCTGAGGCGTTCGTAGCACTGTACCAAATCGTTGATCAAGATCGGCATCGACCAGCCGTCAGCGGCAATATGGTGCACGGTCAGCACCAGCACGTGGTCGTCTTCGCCAAGCGGCAGCAGGTTCAGCCGCAACAGCGGCCCTTGTTCAAGATCGAACGGCTTGGCGATGCACGCCTCGACGTGCTCGCGCAAGGCGTCGCTGGTCGCGCTCATGCCGATGAGCGGCTCGATGAGCAACTCGAACGGCATCTGCGGGTGGATGATCTGCACCACGCGGTCGCTGTCTTGGCGCAACGTGGTGCGCAGCACTTCGTGGCGCTGGATCAGCGCCTGGCAGGCACCGCGCAAGCCCTCGATATCCAGCCGCCCCTGCAGCTGCAGCGCCGCACCGATGTTGTAGGCACCGCTGGCGGGGTCCAACTGCCAGAGAAACCACTGCCGCTCCTGGGCGTAGGACACCGGGGTCGGGTCGGCCGGGTCGCGGGCGAAGATGCGCGTCACCCCGTAGAAGTTGACACCCTGCTGCTTGAGCAAGGCGGCCAGGGCCTTGCGCTCCCGGGACGACAGTGACTCCACGGAATCGAGCAATGCTTGCACTTGAACATCTCCTACCAGGGCACCGGTCTTTGCCTGCGGAACGTGCCAGCCCGCGACAGGCTCATGATGCTGCCGAACAAATGAAAGAGCCGGACGGCTGCCGGCTCTGGGTGTACTGAAGTTGACCAGCCGGGCCCGGTCATACCGGGCCCGCAGAGCGCTACTGGGTCAACTCGTCGATCTCCTCTGCAGTAAGACGTTTCAAGGCGGCCAAGGATTTAGCCAACTCGTCCTGAATCGACGCGCCCTGCCCTTGCAACGCTGCGACGGCCTCGCTGAACGCTCCCAGGGTCGGGTGCTCGAACAACGATCGCAGGCTGACTTCGATGCCCAGTTCGCGGCCCACCCGCGCCACCACCTGCACCACCAGCAGCGAGTGCCCACCCAGCTCGAAGAAGTCATCGCCCAGACTGATCCGCTCGACGCCCAGCACCTCGCTCCAGACCTGCGCCAATTGCTGCTGCAACGACGTTTCCGGTGCCTGGTAGCGCTGCTGAGCGGTGCTCGCGTCCGGTGCCGGCAATGCTTTGCGGTCGAGCTTGCCATTGGCAGTCAGCGGCAGGCTATCGAGCCTCACCCACAGTGCCGGCACCATGTAGCCCGGAAGGCTGGCACGCAGATAGTCGGCCAGCACGCTGCGCATCTCGGCTGCGGCGACCGAGACATCGCGGGCGACCCAGTAGGCCACCAACTGCTTGCCACCGGCCACCTGCGCATCCACCACCACGGCGCTGTGCACGCCTTCATGGGCCAGCAGGCGCGATTCGATTTCGCCCAGTTCTATGCGGTAGCCGCGGATCTTCACCTGGAAGTCGGCGCGCCCCACATACTCCAGGGTCTGCCCATCGGCGCACACGTGCGCCAGGTCGCCACTGCGGTACAGGCGCTCACCCGGGCGGCTGGCGAACGGATCGGGGACAAAGCTCAATGCCGTGCGCACCGGATCCCCAAGGTAACCGCGCCCGACACCTACGCCGGCCACATGCAACTCGCCGGTGGCCCGGGCCGGCATCGGTTCGAGCAGGTCGTTGAGCACATGCAGGCGGTTGTGCTCGGTCGCGGTACCGATCGGCAGGTGCACTGAGCGTGCGTCATCACGCACCCGGTACAGCGCCACGTCGTCGGAACACTCCGCCGGGCCGTAGGCGTTGACCAGTTCGACCTGCGGGTAGCGCTCGCGCCAGCGGCGGGCCAGTGCCGGTGACATGGCTTCGCCGGTGGTGAGCAGGTAACGCAGGCGTGGCAATTGCCGGGCTGGCAGTTCCAGCATGGCCTGGATCATCGCCGGTACGCATTCGAGGATGGTCACGCCCGTGGCCTCAGCCTGTTGCAGCAGCACCTGCGGATCCTGCGCCACGGCGTCGGGGAAGATTTCCACGCGGCAACCACACAGGGCCGCCGTCAGCAATTGCCAGACGCTGATATCAAAGCTCTGCGAGGCCGTCTGGGCGATCACGTCGCTGCCCCGCAGGCCCAAGTACGGTAGCTTGCTCAGCTGGTTGTTGAGCATGCCGGCCTGTTCGACCATGACGCCTTTAGGCACACCGGTCGAACCGGAGGTGAAGATCACGTAGGCCAGCAGCTTGGCGGCATTGATGGGCAGGTGCAGCATCTGTGCCGGCGCGGCGTGTGCCTGCACCTGCTCCCAGACCAACAGGGTCGGCGGCGCTTTGAGGCCTTCGAGCATCGCTTGGGCCAAGCCCAGGCAATGCTCGTCGCACACCAGCACCCGCGCCTGGCTCAAGCGCAGCACATCGGCCAGGCGCGCCACCGGCAAGGACGGATCCAGCGAGAGATAACCGGCACCCGCCTGGAACACGCCGACCACCATGCCCAGCAACGACAGGTCACGCTCACCGAGCACAGCGACCAGGTGGTCGACGCTCACACCATTGCCCTGCAGTACACCCGCCAGGCGTCGCGCCCGTTGATCCAGCTCGGCGTAGCTCCATTCACGGCCCTGGCAAGCGGCCGCAGGCAGTTGCCCGGCACGCTGCACAGTGGCGTCGAACAGCCGCGCATAGCCCTGCTCGTAGGCCTCGGGCAGCGCTGTCGGCACCTCCGGGGCACTGCCAGGAAGGGCGGCGGCCACAGCATGGAAGTCCGCGTCCAGCTGCTCGCTCAAGGCCAGCAACAAACCCTGGAAGTCAGCCAGCAGCACGCTGATGGTCGCGCTGTCGAACAGGCGTTGGTCATACGACAGGTGCAGGCCCAGCACCTCACCCGGGTACACCACCACGGTGAGCGGGTAGTTGGTGTGCGTGCGCGAACTCCCGGCCTTGACCTTCATGGTCGAAGCCTGGGCGCCCACGCTGGACTCCACGGGCGCGTTCTCGAACACGAACAGGCTGTCGAACAGGGCCTGACCGCTACCGACCTCGCTGCACGCCTGGATATCCACCAAAGGCAAGTGCTCGTGCTCGCGCAGGTTGAGGTTGTGGTCAAGCAGTGACTTGAGCCACGCCTTGGCCGTGACGCCGGCTTCGGCGCCCGGCAACCGGACCCGCAGCGGGATGCTGTTGATGAACAGCCCGACGGTGGCCTGCATCTCGGGGAATTCCACCGGCCGACCGGCCACGGTCACCCCGAACACCACGTCACGGTCACCGCTGTAGCGTTGCAGTAACAGTGCCCAGGCACCTTGCACCAGGGTGTTGACCGTCAACTGTGCCGCCTGGGCGCGCTGCGCCACCTGCGCGCTTTGCTCGCGGGTCAGGTACACCAGCTCATCGGCCACTGCTGCACGGTTGTGCTCGGCGCTGGCGCTGCGGTCGAACGGCAGCGCGGTCGGCCGCTCGAAACCTTGCAGCTCATTGCGCCAGAAACCACGCGAGGCCTCACGGTCCCAACGCTGCAGCAAGGCGATGAAGTCGCGGTAGCGCGGCGGCGTCGGTAGTTGTACCGGCACACCGGTGGTCAGGCTCTGGTAGACCTTGAAGAACTCATCGACCACGCCCATCCGACACCAGGCATCGAGCAGCACATGGTGGTTGCTGAAGACGAAGCCGAACTGGTCGGCATCCAGCAGGATCAGGCGCAGGCGGAACGGCACTTCCTTGGCCATATCGAAGCCCTGGCGCAGCTCCGCTTCCAGTTCGGCCTGAAGGGCCTGTTCGTACTGATCTTCAGCCAGGTGACGCCAGTCCAGCAGGCGCAATGCCGGCTCGGTGCGGCGATGGACGATCTGCACCATGCGCTCACCCAGGTCCCAGCAGAACGAGGTGCGCAGCACGTCATGGCGCGCAATTACCGCTTTCCAGGCTTCACTGAACGCGCCGACATCAATGGCGTGGTCGACGCGGTAGCAATACTGCATCAGATAGATGCCCGAACCCGGTTCGAGCAGGGTGTGCATCAGCAGCCCTTCCTGCATCGGCGACAACGGATAGATGTCTTCGATATCGCGCGCGGCCACCGGCAGGCGATCCAGTTGCTGCTGGCTCAGCCCGGCCAGTGGGAAGTCGCTTGGCGTAATGCCTTGCGCCTCTGGTTCCACGCAGTGCTCGATGACCTCGCGCAACGCCTGCTGATACCGGCTGGCGAGTTGCTCGATGGTCGCCTCGTGGAACATGTCGCGGCTGTAGGTCCAGTCCAGGCGCAGCTCACCGTCGTACACTTGGCCATTGATGCTCAACCAGTTACCCAATGGCGAATCCTCGCCCTGGCTACGGCCGGCACTCTCGTTGGCGGGCACGAACAGCGCACCGCCCTGCTCGCTGAAGCTGCCATCGAACTGGCCGAGGTAGTTGAAGGTCACCCGCGGCTGCGGCAACGCAGCCAGGCGCTGGGCGAACGCGGCTTCGCCCAGGTAACGCAGCACTCCGTAACCGATACCTTTGGCCGGGACCTCGGCCAACTGCTGCTTGATGTGTTTGATGCTGGCCGCCACGCTTGGCAGCGGTGCCAGTTGCACCGGGAACAGACTGGTGAACCAGCCAACGGTGCGACTCAGGTCGAGGTCGTCGAACAGGTCCTCGCGGCCGTGGCCTTCGAGCTGGATACTCACCGACGGTTGGCCGCTCCAGTCACACAAGGCGCGGGCCAACGCCGTCAACAGCAGGTCGTTGACCTGGGTGCGATACGCCGCTGGCGCGACCTTGAGCAGCTTGTGGGTCAAGGCTTTGTCCAGGCGGGTGGTGGCATGCGCCGCCTGGCGCAGTTTGCATTCGCCTTGCGGGTTATCGCAAGGCAGCTCGCCAGCGGACTGCTGCGCGGCCTGGAGCCAGTAATCACGTTCAGCCTGCAGGTTTTCGCTGCGCGCATAGTCATCAAGCTGTCGCGCCCATTGGCGCAGGGGTGCCGACCTGGACGGCAGGCTCACCGCCTGCCCTAGGCTAGCCTGCTGGTAGGCCGTCTGCAGGTCTTCGAACAGGATGCGCCAAGACACCCCATCCACCACCAGGTGATGCACCGCCAGCAACAGCCGTTGCTGACCATCGGCAAGTTCGAACAATGTCGCCCTGAACAGCTCGCCACGGGCCAGGTCAAGGCTGGCCTGCACCTCGTTGGCGGCGGTTTCGAGCGCTGCAAGGCTGTCCAGAGTGACTATCTGCAGGAGGGCCTGCACCGGTGTCGTACGCGGTGCAGCTTGCCATTTTCCGGCGTGCTCAGTGAATGCCAGGCGCAGCGCCTCATGTTCATCGACCAGCGCCAGCAGCGCCTTGTCCAACGCCTGCGCCTGCAATGTTTGCAGCGGCTTGAGCAGCACCGACTGGTTCCAGTGGTGGCGCTGGGCGATGGCGGTGTCGAAGAAGCGCGCCTGGATCGGCAGCAACGGCAGCGGGCCGTCTGCCTCGGGCTGAACCACAGCGGCTTGAGGCTTGTCCTGGATGACCTTGGCCACCTGGGCCAAGGCCGCGACGGTCTGTTTTTCGAACAGTTGCTTGGGGGTCAGCTTGATGCCCTGGCGCTTGGCGCGGGCGATGATCTGCAAACTGAGGATAGAGTCGCCACCGAGCTCGAAGAAGTTATCGGTGCTACCGACCTGTTCCAGCTTGAGCACATCGGCCCAGATCGCCGCCAGCTTTTCCTCGACCTCACCTACTGGGGCTACGTAAGCCTTGCCGGCCACTTCGGGCTTGGGCAAGGCACGCTTGTCGAGCTTGCCGTTCGCGGTCAGCGGCAGCTGTTCGAGCAACACCAGGTGGGCCGGCACCATATAGTCCGGCAACTGGGCCTGCAGTTGCGTCAGCAATGCGCTGGCCGCCACGTCGGGTGCGGTCACGCAATAGCCCACAAGCTGCAGGCGTGCAGGGTCACTCTCCAGTGCCAGCGGCAGGACCACGCCTTCGAGCACACCCTCCAGCCCGCGCAGCACTTCACCGACTTCGCCCGGTTCGACGCGGTAACCACGGATCTTCACCTGATCATCGGCGCGGCCCAGAAATTCCACCTGGCCTTGCGCCAAGCGAGCCCGGTCGCCGGTACGGTAGACCCGCGTGCCATCGCCGTGTGGGTCCGGCACGAAGCGCTCGGCGGTCATGGCGGGCCGGCCGAGGTAGCCTTGAGCAACCCCCTGTCCGCCCAAGTACAGTTCGCCGGCAACCCGCTCGCCCACCGGGTTCAGGCCACTGTCGAGCAGGTACACATGACTGTTGGCCAACGGTTGCCCGACCGGCACACAGCGCAGGTCCGGTTCGCTCGCGCCAACTTCATGGCTGAGAATGCCCACCGAGGTTTCGGTAGGGCCGTAGTGGTTGACCATGCGGCACAGCGGCTTGAGCTGGCGGACCTTTTCCACCAGCGACCCCGGGCTCGCTTCACCGCCGACGATCAACAGCTTGCGCGGCAGCACGCTGGCTGCATCGCTGGCCTGGAGCAAGGCTTGCAGGTGGCTGGGGACGATCTTCAGTACGTCGACCTGATGCTCCGCCATGTAGCTGGCGAAGGCGTCCGGATCGAAGGCATGCTCACGCGACATCAGGTGCAGCAGACGGCCGGATGCCAGCGCGCCGAACAGCACGGTGTGCCCCAGGTCCGCCGCCACGGTCGAGGCCATCGCCATGCTGGCGTCGGCTGGCAACTGCAGGCGCTGCAGGATGCCCTGCACGTAGTTGGCCAGCATGCCGTGGGCAACGACCACGCCCTTGGGCTGGCCGGTGGAGCCGGATGTGTAGATGACGTAGGCCGGTTGGGCGGCGCAGACCTCGATGGCCAGCGGCGTCGTCGGGCACTGTCGCCAGGCGGCAGCATCGAAAGGCAATACCGGGCACGCGGCGAAACCATCGAGGGCAAGCTTGGGGTCGTGCACCATCAGCACGGCCTGACTGTCCGTCACCAGTTGAGCCAGGCGCTCGACCGGCTGGGCGCTGTCCAATGGCAGAAAGGCCGCCCCCACCTTGAGCACTGCCAGCAGGCCGGTCACCCATTCGATGGAGCGCTCTTGGCACAAGGCAACCACTGCGCCCGGCTTGACGCCCAGTGCCAGCAGGTGGTGCGCCAACTGGTTCGAACGCTGATCGAGCTGGGCATAGCTCAACTGCTCCCCGCCCGCACGCAGCGCCGGGCGCTCGCCGGCATCGGCCAGCGCCCGGCGGAACAGGCTGAGAAAGTCCGTGCAAGGGAAGCTCGCGGGCTCACCGTGCAAAACCGCATCGGCATCACCGACACAGTCCAGCAGCCGGCTGGCAGGTGCCGCGACCATGTCCTGCAACAACGTGTGCAGGGCCGTCACCAGGCGCTCGACGGTGCTGGCCTTGAACAGGTCGGTGGCATAGGTGAAGTACGCCTGGATACCGTCGGCGCCATCGGTGAAGTCGAAGGCCAGGTCGAAACGCGCATCGGCGCCGCTCAACGGGTACTCCTCGACCTGCAGACCGCTGAGGGTCTTGCGCTGCTCGCCGCCGGCAGCTTCACCCGCGACGTTCTGGTTGAGCTTGAACTGGAACAGCGGGTTATGGCTGAGGTTGCGCTCTGGGGCCAGCGCATCGACCAGTTGCTCAAACGGCAGCTCCTGATGCGACTGGGCGTCGGCCACCACCTGGCGGACCTGGGCGAACAGCTCGCTGAAGGTGGCCTGTTCATCCACCTGCACGCGCATGACCTGGGTATTGATGAAGAAACCGATCAGCCCTTCGAGGTCCTTGCGGTTGCGCCCGGCATTGGGCACGCCGATGCGGATGTCGTGCTGGCCACTGTGGCGCGACAGCACCACGGCCAGGGCGCCGAGCAGCACCATGAACAAGGTCTGGCCATTGGCCTGGGCCAGGCTGCGCAACGCGCTGGACAGCGCGGGCGGCAGGTCGGCGCGCACCACCGCGCCCTGGTAGCTGGGCTGCGCAGGGCGTGGGTAGTCCAGCGGCAGGTCGAGCAACGGCTGTTCATCGCCCAGCTGGGTCTGCCAGTAACGCAATTGCCGCTCGCCCTCACCGGCTTCCAGCCAGGCGCGTTGCCAGATGGCGTAGTCGGCGTACTGGATCGGCAGCGCTTCAGGGTTCGGTGCCTGCCCGGCCACCAGTGCGTCATAGAACGACACGAACGTCTGCACCATCAGCTCGCTCGACCAGCCATCGCTGATGATGTGGTGCATGCACACCGTGAGCACGTGTTCGGTGGCACCCACACGCAGCAGCTTGACCCGCAGCAACGGGTCTGCGAACAGGTCGAAGGGGCGACGCAGTTCGTCGCGCACTGCGCCATCGAGGTCGTGCGCCTGGACCTCGACGCACTCCAGGACCACCGGCGACTGCTCCAGCACCTGCTGATAGCACTCCCCTTCGTCCATGACCAGCCGAGTTCGCAGGGTCTCGTGGCGTTGCACCAGCAGCTCCAGGGCACGGGCCATGGCACCGACATCGATCTCGCCCCTGAGCGTCACCGCCATCGGTACGTTATAGAACGCACTGGTCGGTTCCAGTTGCCAGAGGAACATCAGCCGCTGCTGGGCATAGGACAGTGGGATACGCGCCACGTCATGACGGCTGGCGACAATTGGCAGCAGGCGGAAGCTCTGGCCGCCGGCGCTCATCTTTTCGACCACCTGGCGGCGCTGCTCCAGCGGCATTGCTACGAAACGTCTGGCGATGCGTTCTGCGGTTGTCTTGTCCATTTCAAGCCTCAGTCAATTCATTCATCAGTTGTTCGATATCGGCGAGGCCTTCTTCGGTCAGGGCCTGGCCCGCGCCTTCCAGCGCCTGGGCAAAGGCCCGCAGAACCGGTGTTTCGAAGATGAGACGGATCGGCATATCGATGCCCAGTTGGCTGTTGATACGTGAGAGGGCCTGGGCCGCCAGCAACGAGTGACCACCCAGTTCAAAGAAGTTGTCGTCCAGCCCGACCTGCTCGATGCGCAGGACATCGGCCCAGATCGCTGCGACCTTGCATTCGGTATCGCTGTACGGCGGCACATAGCGCACCTGAAGCTGGGCCAGATCGGGTTGCGGCAGGGCCTTGCGGTCCAGCTTGCCGTTCGGGCTCAGGGGCAGTTCGGGCAACCACATGAGGTGGGCAGGCACCATGTAGTCCGGCAGGCTGCTGCGAAGGTCGGTGCGCAACTGCGCCAGAAGGTCCTGTTGCGTTTGCACGCTGGCCTGGGCGACGTCTGCCACCGCAGGCACCAGGTAGCCGACCAGTTGCTTGCCCAGCGGCCCATCGACGTCGATGACCAGGGCATCACGTACGCTGGCGTGCTCCAGCAGGCGCGCGCCGACTTCTCCCAGCTCGATGCGGAAACCGCGAATCTTCACCTGATGGTCGATGCGCCCGGCATATTCGATCTGCCCATCGGCGAGGTAGCGCGCCAGGTCGCCGGAGCGATACAGGCGGCTGCCGGGGGCGCCGAACGGGTCGGGGATGAAGCGCTCGGCGGTCAGGCCAGGGCGCTGGTGGTAGCCCCTGGCGAGCAGTTCGCCGCCGATCATCAGCTCGCCGATCGCGCCATTGAGCACCGCACCGCCACTGTTATCCAGCACGTGGATGCTGCGCCCGGCAAGCACCCGGCCGATCGGCATCACCGGTGGCAGCGCCTGCGCCGTGGCGCCTAGGTAGGGCGCGCAGTCGTGGGCGGTAACCGTGACGGTCGCCTCAGTCGGGCCGTAGGTATTGAGCAGCGTTACATGGCTAAGGCCCGCCGCCTGCCAGGCGAGCAAGCCCTCCGGCGGCATGGCTTCGCCGCCGGCGTGAAACTGGTGCAGGCGGCCGTAGTCGCGAGGGCCGTGCTCGGCAAAGTCCTTGGCCAGCATGAACCAGTAGGCTGTGGTCACATCTACCACGCTGATGTCATTGCTGATCAGTTCGCGGTAGAACCGCTCGCTGCCCCACAACTCCGGCCCGCGGACCACCACCGAAGCGCCGCAGATCAGCGCCGGGTACAGCTGCTCGACGAAGCCGTCGAAGTTGAAGGTGGCGAACTGCAGGATGCGATCGCTGGGCTTGAGGTTGAAGAAGCCCAGCGACACCTGGGCATGCTGGCTCAGCGCGCCCTGGGTGATCGCCACACCTTTGGGCCGTCCGGTGGAGCCCGAGGTGTACATGACGTAGGCCAGCATGGCAGGGTCGATGGCGACCTGCGGGTTGGAAGCGTCACCGTCTTCGAGCAGCGCGTCGAGGCACACCTGCGTGACGCAGGCAGGCACTGCCAGCTGCTCACTCAGGCTGGCCTGGGTCAGCAGCAAGGCCAGGCCGCTGTCCTCGATCATGTAGGCCAGGCGTTCGGCCGGGTAGTCAGGGTCCAGCGGCACATAGGCAGCGCCCACCTTGAGGATCGCCAGCAAGCCCGCGACCATCCCCAGGCCACGCTCCAGTGCCACACCGATCAGCACCTCAGGCCCGGCGCCGAGCGCTTGCAGGCGATGGGCCAGGCGGTTGGCGCGCTGGTTGAGTTCGGCATAGCTCCAGGCCTGGCCTTCATGGATGACAGCCACGGCATCCGGTGCGCGCAGCACTTGCGCTTCGAACTGGCGGGCCACGGCGGTATCGCTCAATTGCTCTGCAGGCCCCTGGCACCAGTCCCTCTCGACCAGACGGCGCTCGTCGGCCGTGGCCAGGGCCAGGCAATCGACGCAGGCATGCGGCTGGGCACACAGCGCTTGCAGCAGGTTCAGCCAGTGCGTGGCCATACGCCCGATGCGTGAGGGGTCGAACAGGTCGACGGCATAGGTGAAGGTCGCCAACACGCCGTCGGAGCGCTCCACGGTGTCGAGCGAGAGATCGAACTGCGCGGTGCCTTCGTCAAGGTCCACCTCCTCTACCTGCAGGCCATTCAAGCTTTGCCCAGTCACCTGCTCACCCAGATCGCGCAAGTGGTTGTACATCACCTGGAACAACGGGTTGTAACCCATGCCGCGCTCTGGCTGCAGCGCCTCGACCAGAGCGTCGAATGGCAGGTCCTTGTTGGCCTGGGCCTGCAGGCTGATTTCTTTGGTATGGGCCAGCAACTGCTCGAAACTGACGCTGTAGTCCACCCCCAGCCGCAGCACCACGGTGTTGACGAAGAACCCGATCAACCCTTCGAGCTCCAGGCGATTGCGGTTGGTCATGGGCACGCCGATGTTGATCTTCTCGTTGCCGCTGTAGCGCGCCAGCAGCAGGCCGAACGAGGCTAGGAAGACGTGGAACAGCGTGGCGTTGCAGCGCACTGCCAGGCGCCGCAGGTCCGCCGTCAACTGCGCGGGCAGGCGCACGTCCAGACGTCCGCCCCGATAGCTTTGCAGCTCGGGCCGTGGGCGGTCGGCAGGTAACTGCAGCACTGCGAAATCATCTTCCAGCTGCGCCTGCCAGTAGCCGAGCTGGGCTTGCATCTGGCCTTCGCTCAGGCGCTCGCGTTGCCAGCTGGCATAGTCGGCGTATTGCACCGGCAAAGGCGCGAAATCAGGCTGCGCTGCCCCTGCGGCATGGTGGTTGTAGACGGCAATGCACTCGCGCACCATCACGCCCATCGACCAGCCGTCGGAGACGATGTGGTGCAGGGTCACGAGCAGTACGTGCTCCTGCTCGCCACGCTGATACAGCTTCATGCGAATCAGCGGCCCGTTGGCAAGGTCGAATGGCTGCTGGATGTCGGCCTGCAACTGCTGCAACAGTTGCGCGGGGTCAAAGGCTTGCGCCTGCTGCTGCTCAAGGGTGACCGCGAGATTGGCGTGGACGCGCAAGCCAGGCACACCTTGCTGCTCTTCGAAACAGGTACGCAATGATTCATGCCGTGACACCAGCGCCGAAAACGCTTGGGCCAGCGCTTCACGGTCCAGGGCGCCAGTGATGCGCACGGCCATCGGCGTGTGGTAGGCCGAGCTGTGCGGATGGATTTTCCAGAACAGCCACTGGCGGTACTGGGCATGGGACACCGGCAACCAAGCCTGGCGGTCGAGCACCTGGATCGGTGCATCGGCCACCTCGCCCAGCTGGCTGACCCCGCGGCTGAAGCTGCGCAGGTCAGCCGTATCGAACAGCAGGCGCAACGGGATATCCAGGCCCAGTTGTCGGCGTGCGCGCGAGATGATCTGGGTGGCCATGAGTGAGTGCCCACCCAGGGCAAAGAAGTTGTCGTCCAAGCCGACCTGCGGACAGCCCAGCACTTCCTGCCAAAGGTTGGCCAGGTCGATCTGCAGTGGCGTCTGAGCCGGTGTGTGGCTGGCCGCCGGGTGTTGTTGGTCCGGCAGCGGCAATTTGGCCAGGTCGACCTTGCCGTTGGCAGTCAATGGCAGGCTGTCGAGGAACAACACGCGGGCTGGCACCATGTGCGCCTGCACGTGCAACTTCAGCGCTTGCTGCACGGCCTCCTGTGCCGCCTCGGCATCGCGCTCGCGGGCCAGCAGCCGCGGCGCCACCAGGTAGGCGAGCAATTGCAAACTGCCATCTTGGCCGGTGGCACGCACCACCGCCTTGTCCACATCCGGCAGGCCTTGCAGGCACGCCTCGATCTCCCCCGGCTCGACGCGGTAGCCGCGAATCTTCAGCTGGTGATCGACGCGCCCCAGGTACAACAGGCGGCCTTGGCGATCACGCTGCACCACATCGCCGGTGCGGTACAGGCGCGCCCCAGGCTCGCCATGGGCATCAGGCACGAAACGCTCAGCGGTCAACCCAGGGCGTGCGAGGTAACCACGGGCCAGGCCGGCCCCGGCGATGCACAGCTCGCCTTTGGCCATACCGGGCACCGCCTGCAGCGTGGCGTCGAGCACCTGCACTCGGCTATTGCGCAACGGGCTGCCCAGATGCGTTACCTCACCAGCCGCCAGTTCGGCGGTGAGCACGCCCACCGTGGTTTCGGTCGGCCCGTAATGGTTCAAGACCTTCAGGCCCGGGCGCAAGGCGCCGATACGCGCCAGCAGTGCCGGCGGGCAGGCCTCGCCGCCAAGCACCAGGCAACGCTGCGGCAGCACGCTGGCATCGGCGCAGGCATCGAGCAGCGCACCCAGGTGCGAAGGCACGATTTTCAGCGCATCGACGTGGTTTGCCGACAGGTAGGCGGCGAAACCGTCGGCATCGAGCACCGCCTCGCGCTGCAGCAGATGTACCGTCTTGCCGGCCCAGAGCGCGCCAAACAGCATGGTATGCCCAAGGTCGGCGGCAGGCGTGGAGACCATGGCGAAGTGTTCCAGATCGCTAAGGGCAATCCGCTCGGACAAGCCTTCAAGGTAATTGGCCAGCGCCCCATGAGACACCGCGACCCCCTTGGGCATACCGGTGGTGCCCGAGGTGTAGATCACATAAGCCAGGTTGCCGGAGTGAACCGCCACGGGCACCCCTGCCTCGCCACCTGCCGCGTTCAGCGCCAGGCACTGTACGCCCCCGATGGCCGGGCCAGGCTCGTCCTCGGCCCTGAGCAAGACCTTGATCTGTGCGTCACGCAGCATGAATGCCATTCGCTGCTGCGGCTGACCCGGCTCCAGCGGCACATACGCCCCCCCGGCCTTGAAAATCGCCAGCAGACCAACCAACAGGTTCACCGAGCGCTCGGCGATCAGGCCCACCGGCTGATCGGCGACCACACCGTGCGCTTGCAGCTGGGCACACAGCTGGTCGGCGCGCGCGTCGAGCTCGCCGTAACTGAGCGAGCCATCGGCACTGACAACGGCAATGCGCTGCGGCTGCGCCTTGGCAAAGGCCGTCACGCGCTGGTGCAGCAACGGGCCGGCATAAGGCAGCACCTGCGGTGCGGCAACGGGTGCGCCCGCCAGCGGCCAGTCACCCAGCGCAGCAACGTCATCGCGGCTGAGGGCGGCCAGCAGGCTCAGCCAATCACGCCCCATGGCTTCGACGGTGTCGCGCTCGAACAGGTCAAGGGCAAAGGTGAAGGCGGCGCGAAGCTGCCCGGCAACCTCCACGGTGTCCAGGGTAAGGTCGAAGCGTGCAGTGCTCTTGCGCAGCTCGAGTTTTTCCAGCTCAAGGCCCGAGCCGGTGCGCACGGTGGCGACGTCGGTGACCATCGACTGATGGTTGAAAAGCACCTGGAACAGCGGGCTCACACCCCCGGTGCGTTCCAGGCCCAGCGCTTCCACCAGCTTGTCGAACGGCACGTCCTGGTGCGATTGCGCCTGCGCCGCACAGGCTTTGACCCGGCTCAGCAGGTGCGCACCACCCTGAGTCGGGTCGATGTCGGTCTGCAGCACCTGGGTATTGATGAAGCAACCGATCAGCCCCTCCACTTCACTGCGGTTGCGGTTGGCGATCGGCACACCGACGCGTACCCGCGACTGGCCGCTGTAGCGGTACAACAAGGTCTTGAAAGCGGCCAGCAGCACCACGAACAGCGTGACGTTGTGCCGCCTGGCCAGGGCCTGCAGGCGCTGGGCCAACGCTGCATCGATTTGCAGCTCCAGGCGTTCGCCACGGTAGCTGGGCAGCGCCGGACGCAGGTGATCGCTCGGCAATTGCAACACGGGGTGGTCGTTGCCCAGATGATCCAACCAGTACTCCAGCTGGCGCGCCTGCTCGCCGGCTTCCAGCCAGCTGCGCTGCCACAGTGCGAAATCGCGATACTGGATGGCCAGCGGCGCAAGTGCTGACGCCTGGCCGGCCACGGCGGCATCGTAAAGCCGAACCAGTTCGTCGATCAGGATACCCAGCGACCAGCCGTCGGCGATGATATGGTGCAGAGTGATCAGCAACAGGTGCTCGGTGGCCGAGGTGCGCAGCAAGCGCACCCGCATCAGCGGCCCGGCGGCCAAGTCGAAGGGTGCCGCCGACTCTGCAGCACATACGGCCTCGACCTGCTGCGCCTGAGCCTCGCCCTGCAGGTGGGAAAGGTCCAACAGCTCGCCCCTGATCGACGCCTGCGCCTGCACGCATTGGCGTGGCTGGTCGTCAACCTCGGGAAACAGCGTGCGTAGCGATTCATGTCGCGCCACCAAGGTGTCCAGCGCCTGCTGCAAGGCCTCAGGCGCTATCGGCCCCTTGAGCTTGACTGCCATGGGCAGGTTATAGGCAGCACTCTTGGCATCGAGCCGCCAGGCGAACCACATGCGCTGCTGGGCATATGACAGCGCGTCACGGGCGGCAACCTCGACCCCAGGCGCGATCGGCAACAGCGCGAAATCGACGCCCTCCCCGCGCATGGCATCCAGAAACAACCGTCGCTTGGCAGCGGGCAGCTCGATGAAGCGTCGAGCCAGTTTGAGTGAGTCTTGGGCGTTCATGCTCGGGGTCCTTACTGATCTGCGGCTCGGCCGTGCGGCCAAAGCGTTTCCAGTAGAACGAGCGGAGGGAGGGCGAATTTAACGCGGCAGCGCCATGCCCGGACGCTGCGCTGGCGAGCGCCTGCGGCAAGCCGCAAGCGCTCGCCACAGTGGCCTCAAAGCGCCACTTCGCGGTGCCCCTGAGCCATGGCCACGACCACTTTGCGTGGCCCGGTGAACGGTGCCCGGGCGTGCGCCGCGAGCATGTTGTCGAGCATCAGCACGTCGTTTTCCTGCCAGGGGAAACTGATCGCGCAGTCGTCCAGCACAGCGCGAATGCGTTCGAGCACCTCGTTCTCGATCGGTGTGCCGTCGCCGTAGTAGACGTTGCGCGGCAAGTCTTCCTCGTCGACGATTTCCAGCAGGCTTTCGCGCACCTCGGCCGGTAGGTTGGAGACATGGAACAAGTGGGCCTGATTGAACCATACCTGATCCCCCGTCCAGGGGTGCGTGGCCACGGCCTGGCAGACCTGGCGCGTGCGCAGCTCACCGTCGTCCTTCCATTCCCAGTCGATGTGGTGCGCGCGACAATAGGCCTCCACTACGCTGCGATCCTCGGTGTTGAACACCTGCTCCCAACTCACATCAAGGCCATTGCCGTAGTTGCGCACATACATCAGGCGCTTGCTGGCAAAGCGCTCGCGTATGTCGGCCGGCATGCGCCGGAACACTTCACGGCTGTCGGCAATTGGCGTTTCACCGCCAGTCTGAGCGGCGATCACACTGTAGAACCAGATCCGCATCGGCCAGTCGAGGCTGTAGGCCTGCTCGTTGTGCAGCGGGATGCTCTGGTGCGCGGGGTACTCCGTGGAGGTGTAGACCCCTTGGGTAACATTGCTGCGCGGCGTCGAGCCGAACTCGTAGTTGAGCAGCG